>Ga0209630_10000614_pt1 | contig 40851 bp, 41 predicted proteins | sample COG_01_FD_184745 | JGI IMG/M metagenome (GOLD analysis project Ga0209630, IMG submission 184745) | Pelagic Microbial community sample from North Sea - COGITO 998_met_01 (SPAdes) (version 2) | ecosystem: Environmental > Aquatic > Marine > Neritic zone/Coastal water | place: Helgoland, sampling...
CAAACGTACCACTTTTTGAGGCGTATAATGGGATGTTTTAGGGGCATAAATTTATCGTTTTATTGATCTTTTCTATTGTTATGAAAAATTTATATTTTTAGTATCAAATTGGCCAAAAAGTACTTTTTGTGTTTGTAAACATCCTTTTAAGTATTCTGATATTGTAATTTCACCAGTTTTTTGCTAAAATTCCAATAGTAAAATACAAAAAAGTTTTATTAGATACTTTTCGAGTTATATGAAGGGAAAAGTGTTTTAAAAAGCAAAAATCGAATTGTAATTTTTTTTCGAGTTTTTCAAAATCTAAATTTAATTATGACTTTTAAAAAAAAAAATTTAATTAAAAAAATTAAAAATTTTACTATTAATTTTGGACCACAGCACCCTGCAGCACACGGTGTTTTACGGTTGGTTCTAGAACTGAAAGGTGAGGTAGTTGAAAGAGCAGATCCACATATTGGTCTTTTGCATCGTGGTACAGAAAAATTGATTGAATACAAAAATTATGTACAAGCTCTGCCTTATTTTGATCGATTAGATTACGTTTCAATGATGGCTCAAGAACATACTTACTGTTTGGCTATTGAAAAATTATTCAATGCACAAATTCCTGTTCGGGCGCAGTATATTCGAGTTCTATTTGCTGAAATTACTCGAATTTTAAATCATTTATTAGCGGTTGGATGTCATGCAATGGATGTTGGGGCAATGACTCCATTTTTATGGGCTTTCGAAGAACGAGAAAAGTTAATGGAATTTTACGAGCGTGTTTCAGGTGCACGTATGCACGCAGCTTATTTTAGACCCGGAGGTGTCTATGCGGATATTCCAAAAGGTTTATTAAATGATATTTTCATATTTGCAGAACAATTCAATATTAGACTAACAGAAATGGAAGATATGCTAACAGAAAATAGAATTTGGAAACAAAGACTAGTTGATATTGGTGTAGTAACTGCAGCGGATGCTGCTGCATGGAGTTTCAGTGGGGTAATGTTAAGAGGCTCTGGTGTTAAATGGGATCTTCGAAAGAGTCAACCTTATGAAGTATACGATAAATTAGATTTTGACGTTCCTGTAGGTACAAATGGTGATTGTTATGATCGTTATTTGATTCGTGTTTACGAAATGAAAGAGTCGTTAAAAATTATCGAACAATGTCTTAATGAAATTCCTCTAGGAATTGTAAAAAGTACTGATAATAAACTTACTCCTCCTTCTCGAAGTGAATTAAAACAATCAATGGAATCTTTAATTCATCATTTTAAATTATATACACAAGGATTAGTTATACCTACAAATGAAACTTATACAGCAAGTGAAGCTCCAAAAGGAGAATTTGGTGTTTATTTAGTTTCAAATAATACTAATCGACCATACAGATGTAAAATAAAAGCTCCTGGGTTTAATCATCTACAAGCTTTAGATTTTATGTCTAAAGGTCATTTAATTGCTGATGTAGTTACTATTATAGGAACTCAAGACATTGTATTTGGAGAAGTTGATCGTTAAGAAATAATGTTGATTGCAAAGAAAAATATATGAAAAAATTAAGATTTATACAAATATTTTCTGATGGAAGTTTGAATTATTGCAACATTAATAATTCAAAAATAATAAAGAAATACAATTTTTGTGAGAGAGATTTTAAAAACTCTAAATTTTGTAATAGAAAATCGCCGTTATTTAAAACAGGTATTGACAACGAAAATCTGGAATTTCGACGAAAATTTTTAAAAATTTAAATGAATCAACAATTAGTTAGTGAAAATTTACGAAATCTCATTAAAGTCTGTCCTTTGGAAAAAGTTCAAGTCTTTAATGAAGATTTAATTTTAGTAGTAAAACCAAACGTTTTACTTGATATTCTTTTATTTTTTAAGTATCATATTTTGTATCAGTTTGAGATTCTTACGTGTATTTCTGGAGTTGATTATCCTATGAACAAATACCGTTTTAAACTAGCATACGAATTGTTAAGTATACGATATAATTTTCGATTGCGGATAAAAACCTTCGCACATGAACTTATGAGTATTGACTCATGTGCCAATTTATACTTATCAGGTGGTTGGTATGAGTGTGAAATATGGGATATGTTTGGGGTTTTCTTCAAAAATCACTCAAATTTAAAGCGAATTTTAACTGATTACGGATTTGAAGGTTATCCTTTACGAAAAGATTTCCCATTAAGTGGTTTTATTGAGATGAGATATCATGAAACTCAAAAACGGGTTATTACCGAATCAATTGAACTTTCTCAAGAGTATAGAACTTTTACATTTCTTTCTCCTTGGGAATCACCAAAAATTTAGTATATGAAAAAATTTAATCAAAAAGAAAAAAAGAATAGATCGCTTGTATTTAAAGCAGAAGATACCAGAATTATTTTAAAAAGTATTACAAGAAATATAAATTTAGCAAATCTTACACGTTGGAATGCAGTGTTAAAACTAGCGATGTTATCCAACAAAGGCGCTAAAAATCGTTTAGTAAATAGATGTATTTTTACCGGCCGAAAAGGGCGGTTTACTGCTTCTTATAAATTCTCACGTTTGGTTTTCTTAAGATTGTTACGTTCGGGAAATATCTCTGGATTTACAAAATCTAGTTGGTAATTTTTTCGAAATTAACATTTTATAGTATATAAATGGCTACAAATTCACAAATAAACCCAGTTTATCAATTTATAACTCGTTTTTTCTTTTCTACAAATCATAAAGATATTGGAACATTATATCTAATTTTTGGTGCAATTTCAGGTGTTGCTGGTACTGCTTTATCGCTGTACATTCGAGTAACATTAGCTCAACCTAATAGTAGTTTCCTAGAAGGTAATCATCATTTATACAACGTTTTCGTAACAGGACACGCTTTCGTGATGATTTTTTTCATGGTAATGCCTACTTTAATTGGAGGTTTTGGAAATTGGTTTGTTCCATTAATGATTGGTGCTCCAGATATGGCTTTTCCACGAATGAATAATATAAGTTTTTGGTTACTGCCTCCTTCGTTATTATTATTATTTGCTTCAGTTTTATCTGAAGCAGGTGTTGGTACCGGGTGGACAGTTTATCCCCCACTTTCTAGTGCAACTGCACACTCTGGAGGAGCTGTAGATTTAGCAATCTTTAGTTTACACCTTTCTGGTGCATCTTCTATTTTAGGAGCTATTAATTTCATTTGTACAATTTTTAATATGCGAGTGAGAAGTTTATCATTCCACAATTTACCATTATTTGTTTGGGCTGTATTAATTACAGCTTTCTTATTGCTTTTAGCACTACCCGTTTTAGCAGGAGCAATTACAATGTTGTTAACTGATCGGAATTTTAATACTACCTTCTTTGATCCAGCAGGTGGAGGTGATCCTGTTTTATATCAGCATTTATTTTGGTTTTTCGGTCACCCGGAAGTTTATATTTTAATTTTACCAGGTTTTGGTATTATTAGTCACATTGTTGTTAGTATGGCGAGAAAACCAATATTTGGATATTTAGGTATGGTTTATGCGATGTTTTCTATCGGTGTATTAGGATTTATTGTATGGGCTCACCATATGTATACAGTAGGTCTAGATATTGATACAAGAGCTTACTTTACTGCAGCTACCATGATTATTGCAATTCCTACAGGTATTAAGATTTTTAGTTGGTTAGCTACTTTATGGGGAGGTTCTATCGATCTACGGACACCTGGATTATTTGCTATCGGTTTTATTTTCTTATTTACCGTTGGTGGAGTTACCGGGGTTGTTTTAGCTAACTCTGGTGTTGATATTGCATTACATGATACATACTATGTTGTCGCACATTTTCATTATGTGTTGTCAATGGGAGCAGTATTTTCTATGTTAGCAGGTGTTTACTATTGGTTTGAAAAAATCACTGGTGTAACTTATTCTGAAATCTTAGGACAAATTCATTTCTGGGCATTCTTTATCGGAGTGAATTTAACTTTTTTCCCTATGCATTTCTTAGGAGTAGCAGGAATGCCTCGAAGAGTACCAGATTATCCAGATGCATTCTGCACATTCAATAAAGTTGCATCTTGGGGATCTTATATGTCAGCTATTTCATCTTTATTTTTCTTCTACGTAGTGTTCGAAGCATTTTCTTCAAATCGACGAAGTATTGCTGCAAATTAAGAAGATTTTCCTTTAAAGTACCGTAATATATTTTTTCATGGGATGTCGCCAAGTGGTAAGGCCCTCGTTTTTGGTACGGGTATTCAAAGGTTCGAATCCTTTCATCCCAAAGAATATTTAATTAACGATAAAAATAATTGTTATTTATTTATATTAAAAATCATAATATGTATTTACTTATAATTTTTTTACCTTTAATAGGATTTTTAAACGCTGCATTATTCGGCCGAAAAATTGGTCCTCAAGGAGCTGCTATTTTAACTGTAAATTGTTTAGTTGTAACATTTATGTTATCATTTTTCGCATTTTACGAAGTAGCTTTAGTTGGGTGTTGTACTTATATTAAGCTGTCTGCTTGGATTAATTCTGAATTATTAAATGTAGATTGGGGATTTTTGTTTGATACTTTAACTGTAGTTATGTGTTGTGTTGTTACTTTTGTTTCATCACTTGTTCACATTTATTCAACAGAATATATGTCTCATGATCCACATTTAGCAAGATTCATGTCTTATTTGTCTTTATTCACTTTCTTTATGTTGATTTTAGTTACTGCTGATAATTATGTTCAAATGTTTGTTGGATGGGAAGGAGTTGGTTTATGTTCTTACCTTTTGATTAACTTTTGGTTCACAAGAATTCAAGCAAATAAAGCAGCTATTAAAGCGATGGTTTTAAATAGAATTGGTGATTTTTCTCTAGTTTTAGGGATTTTAACTATGTTCGTAAAGTATAAAGCAGTTGATTATGCAACAGTTTTTGCTTTAACACCATTATTTGTTGGTGAAAAATTTCTTTTCTTAAATCTTGAATTTGATTTATTATCGGTTATTGGTTTACTTCTTTTCATCGGAGCTGTAGGTAAATCTGCACAGTTAGGATTACATACTTGGTTACCTGATGCAATGGAGGGTCCTACACCGGTTTCTGCATTAATTCATGCAGCTACGATGGTGACTGCAGGAGTTTTTCTAATAACCCGGAGTTCTCCTGTATTTGAATTTGCGCCAGGTATTTTAAATGTTATTACTATTGCAGGTTCTTGTACGGCTTTTTACGCAGCTACTATTGGTATGCTACAAAATGATTTAAAACGTGTTATTGCTTATTCAACATGTAGTCAGTTAGGTTACATGGTTTTCGCATGTGGATTGTCTAATTATTCAGTTGGAATGTTTCATTTAGCGAATCACGCGTTTTTTAAAGCATTACTTTTCTTAGGAGCTGGTTCTGTTATTCATGCTGTTGCTGATGAGCAAGATATGCGAAAAATGGGAGGATTGAAAAAGTTAGTCCCTTTCACTTATTCAATGATGACAATTGGATCATTGGCATTAATCGGGTTCCCGTTCTTAACTGGTTTTTATTCAAAAGATGTTATTTTAGAGGTAGCTTATGGAAAATATACATCTTACGGTCATTTTAGTTATTTATTAGGTTCATGTGGAGCATTCTTAACAGCTTTTTATTCTACTCGACTTGTTTACTTGACTTTCTTAGCTAAACCTAACGGTTACAAATCAGTTATTTGTGCGGCGTATGATTCTTCGTATCAAATTTGTTTTGCTTTAGCTGTATTATCTATTCCAAGTATGTTCATAGGTTTTTATACAAAAGATATGATCATTGGTTTAGGTACAGACTTTTGGGGAAATGCTATTTTTGTATTGCCTGAAAATATGAATATGATTGATGCGGAATTTATTGATCATATTTACAAAGTGTTGCCTGTTATTTTAAGTTTAACAGGTGCAACTACGTCTTTTATGTTGTATACATTTGGAAATAAACTATTATTTCAAACAAAAGTATCTAAAGTTGGAATGAGACTTTATAATTTCTTTAATAAAAAATGGTTTTTTGACAAAGTTTATAATGAGTATATAAGTCAATTTTTTTTCAGATTCGGTTATAATGTTAGTTATAAAACGGTTGATCGTGGTATTTTTGAAATTTTTGGTCCTATGGGTTTATCTACTGTCATTACTAAAAATGCTTTGGCTTTACATAGACTTCAATCAGGATATATTTACCATTATACTTTTGTAATTCTAATTGGTAGTACTTTGATGTTAGGAATGAGACAATTTTGGACAGTTTTCGGTGACTTTGTAGATTACCGAACTTTTATTATTTTTTTAATTGCAGGTTTTTTTATGACATCAGAAGAAAAGAAGTAATATTAGAAGAAATGTTTTTACTACACACTTTACAAATTATAATTTATTTTGTGATAGAATAAATCTTGAATTTTGGCAAATATAACTCAGCAATTTATAGATAGTTAAGTTATTCAAGTTCGATTCTTGGTCAGAGATATATGAATTTAATAAATCAATTAATTACTAAATTTTCAGTACAAAATTTAAACAAAAGAAAAATACACAGTATTCAAGAATTGAATTCTAATGAACAATTCAAATACTTAAAAACAAAGCACAGTTTTCACTTGGTAGATCCTAGCCCTTGGCCATTAGTAGCATCTTTAGCAGGTTTCTTCATGACTTCGGGCGGTGTTCTATATATGCAAAAATTCGTTGGTGGAGGAGAACTTTTTTTAGTAGGATTTGCAACTCTTCTTTATGTTATGTTCACTTGGTGGCGTGATATTGTTCGAGAAGCTACTTTTGAAGAACAGCACACTTTTGCAGTACAAAGAGGATTAAGATTAGGAATGGTTTTATTCATCGTTTCTGAAGTTATGTTCTTCTTTGCTTTTTTTTGGGCTTTCTTCCATTCTAGTTTATCACCTGCAGTTAATTTAGGAGGAGTTTGGCCACCTGTGGCAATTCAGACTATTCAAACTTCTGGAATTCCATTAACAAATACATTCTTTCTTTTAGCTTCGGGTGCTACTGTTACTTGGTCGCACCACGCAGTGATTGTAAGAGCTAAAAAGCAATCAATTATAGCACTAATAGCTACTATTGTCCTTGCTTCAATTTTTACATTCTTTCAAGGAGTTGAGTATGTTGATGCGCCATTTACTATTTCTGATAGTGTTTTCGGTTCATGTTTTTACTTAGCGACAGGTTTTCATGGATTCCATGTTTTCGTAGGGACTGTTTCATTGTTTGTATCATTACTGCGTATTGTGTTCAACCATTTTACAACAACTCATCATTTTGGTTTTGAGTCTGCTGCTTGGTATTGGCATTTCGTAGATGTTGTTTGGTTATTTTTGTTTGTAACAGTATATTGGTGGGGAGGAATGCACTAATATTGGAACGGGTTTCCAAACAATACGTTTTCTGTATTTTCTTTAATAATTATAATTAAAATAATACTTTCAATTCTAATTTAGATTAAATTAAACTATTTTTAAAAATACCTTTTAAGTTATAGCGGGAGGTGAAACTACAATTGACCTATTTTCAAAAAATTCTCCAAGTTATTTTATGTGCTTGTATGTTATTTAGAGTTATTGTATAAAAAGTTACTTTTATGACGTCCATATAACTTGAAAAGTATCTAAACTGGTGTTATTCTAAAAATAACTGTACCTTTATACGTATTGCGCAAACGTGCCACTTTTTGAGGCGTATAATGGGACGTTTTAGAGGCATAAATTTATCGTTTTATTGGTTTCTTTCTTCAAAATCAATTCTTTAATTTCAAAATTAAAAAATAGTTTTTTTATTTGTAATTTTTTTTAATCATCTTAATTATTGTAATTTTACTTTTTCATATAACTCGAAAAGTGTCTAAATTGTTGTTATTTTAAAAATAACTGTATCTTTATACGTATTGCGCAAACGTGCCACTTTTTGAGGCGTATAATGGGACGTTTTAGAGGCATAAATTTATCGTTTTATTGGTTTCTTTCTTCAAAACCAATTTTTTAGTTTCAAAACTAAAAAATAGTTATTGGATAAGCTAAAATTTAGAGAATATTCTCTAAATTTCACTCCTTAAATATAACCCGTACTTTAAGTGGAGTTTTATGTTTTATATTTTTTACAGGCACTTTATCAGTATAAAAACGTATTATTAAATGATATGATTAAAGTTTGTTTGCTGTAATCTGAACAGTTGAGAACATTTAATCATTGTTATTGAATGTTTACTGTATAAGTCTTTACCTCCAATATAGAAATCATCTAACCACAATCGTAGCTTAGTAGCAAATAGTTTCGATCTTTTAACTTTATATTTATCAAGATTTACTCCTAAATTTTTTGTTTGAACGTTGTTATTTAAATCTACGTTTGTCAAATTTTTAATAGCGTAATATTGAAAGTTTGTAAAGTTTTTAAAATTAAAGATATTATTACAGTTAAAGCTTATTCGATTATTTGTTTTCAAATCGGACATAAAAGACAAAGAACTTGAACATGAAGTAAGTTTTCGTATTATTTGCCAAGTTTCCTTAGATTGTTTTAAAGAAGGGATAAACTTAATAGTTTTTCTTATAATTCCTTCTGTGTTCACATAAGTACCACTAGTTTCAAAGAAAACATTGTTCGGTAAATTAATATAGCTACAAATATTATGAGTAGACTTAACGTTTTCATAATATGGACTTACAATATTATTGTTTTGTTCTATTAAGAATCGACCATTGTTACTTTCGTTTTGAAAATAATTCAGTAACTGAAATTGAATTATTTTCTGAAGATTTGCAATATTGGGAGACGTCTCAATGAAGTAAATTCCAGTAGATGCAGCGACATCATGCTCAGTTAGAGTCTTAAAAGTGTTTAGATAATTTACTCCACCATCATTTACAGAAGAATTTAAAATATTTAAACTTTCCCAGTCTCCGTTTGATTTTTTAAGATATGTCTTAAGAAGTTTTAAAAGTTTAAAAACAGTAGAAGCGTCTTTTCGTGCAAATAGCTCAGAGCTACAAATTATAAGAGGGTTATGTGAGTTTGCTAGTTCTTGACAAAAAAAATTATTACCCTCTACCACAGATAATAAAGTTTTTATATTTAAACCTAGATATGATACTGGAAAAGTTAAATCCATAGCGGTTCCTAAAGAAATCGCTTTAAAGTTTCCTTTCAAGTATCGTTGTCTTAGTTTTAGATTTAAAAAAGAACCTTCATATCTTGTATTTACCCCAACTAAGAAACTTAAATTTGACTTTGAAAGTTGTAATTTATTTGTTGCGGAGTTTGTTAGGAAATTAGTTTCTAAATCATTGTTTATTTGTGTAGTTTCCGCTTTTCTTAGTTGCATGAAAGGATATTTTTTAGTTAGCAAAACAAGTAAGCTTAAAGCTTCGTTACTAATATTACTACTGAAAACAATTAGCAATGAACTAACTTTTAAAAAATGACGGCTAAGATGATCTTGAAAATATAAAACATGAACAATTTCGTCGAATAGATTTTTCCAAGATAAAGCTGTGAGAGATTTGGTTTGACTATTGGTAACGAAACCTTGCGAGATTCGCTCTGGAGAGAACATACCATCAAATGCAAACCTAGTTTTATCAGAAATCCAGGTAACTGAATTATCATTTGAATTATAACTTGGTAAAATCTTTACGATTTTGTTATTTTTTAGACAAACTTGTAAATTTGAACCAAATCCATCTGAATAATCTATGGAATTGACAGTTTTTAATTCCCAATTTCGACCAAGGAAAGGGTAAGGTTTAGATGTTAATGCACCAACGGGACATAAATCAATTACGTTACCCGATAATTCAGATTGAAATATTTTGGTGACATAGGTTCCTATTTCACTATTCATACCTCTTCCAAACATCCCTAAATCATCTACTCCAGCGACTTCACCAGCAAAACGTACACATCTTGTACAGTGAATACATCGAGTCATTACTGTTTTAACGATAGGACCAATATTTTTGTCGGTCACAACTCTTTTAAAACTGTAAAATCTCTTCTTTGATAATCCAAAAAAAAAAGATTGGTCTTGTAAATCACATTCGCCACCTTGATCACAAATTGGGCAATCTAGTGGATGATTTAATAATAAGAATTCTAAAATATTCTCTCGTGCTTTTTTCACTAAGGGACTATTTGTAAAAACCTCAGCATTATTTAGACAAGATTTAGCACTCATAGCACATGAAACAACAGGTTTGGGAGAACCTTTTAGTTCTATTAAACACATACGGCAGTTTCCAGAAATTGATAAGTTTTTATGATAACAGTAGTGAGGGATATTAATTCCCAACGTCTCACAATAATCAATGAGTGGGACATTATATTTCCAAAGATCTGCTTTGGAGGTACTGTTAAATTCCAATGTATAATTAAATTTAATATTATTAATATAAAAGTATTTCAAAATAAAGATTATGCTTTTTAAAGTCTGTTTAAAAAAAAGGAAATGTAGCTTAATTGGTTAAAGCGTCGGCCTGTCACGTCGAAGATTGCGGGTTCAAGTCCCGTCCTTTCCGTGAAAAACACATGTTTTATATTATTTTTAATAATAAACCCAAAATAATATATCAACTTGTGATTAACTAACTTTTGATATTTTTAATTTTATCAATTCGTATACTGTTTTTTAGTCTATAATATATAACTAAAATAGCTAATCCGATTGCGGATTCTGTAGCAGCAATGGTTAAGATAAATAAAACAAATACTTGACCTACAATATCATCCAAATAAATTGAAAATAGTACAAAATTTAAGTTTACAGCCAATAGCATTAGTTCAACAGACATTATTGTTATAAGAATATTTTTTCTGTTTAACACTAATCCTAATGTACCAATTAAAAATAAAACTATAATTATGTTTAAAATGTAATTTATATTCGTAACAATCATTTATGAATTTTAAAAATTTGATGACATGGGTACACTGGGACTCGAACCCAGGACCTGTGGATTAAAAGTCCAATGCTCTACCGACTGAGCTATATACCCTGTTTTAAACTTTAATAAAAAGTTGGTCTAATTCTATTGCGCGTTATAATAAAATTATAATGCGAAAAGAATTAAGAATGCCATCATTAATGAAAATAAAGCAATAGCTTCAGTTAACGCGAATCCTAAAATAGCAAGTTTAAATAACTCGTCTTTTAATGAAGGATTTCGAGAAATACCAATTACTAATGCTCCAAAAACGGTACCAATACCAACTCCTGCTCCTGCTAGTCCAATTGTAGCTAAACCTGCTCCGATAAATTTGGCTGCTTGTAATAACATAAATTTTTAGATAAATTTGTTAATAATCGTTTCGGGAGCTCTAAAGCAGCCATTTCAAAATTTTTAGTTTTAAAGATCCCATCATATTTAAAATTTACTAAAACTATTTTTAAACTGATTTGGTCAGTGATGTTTTAGTATTTAACGTCTTGGAGATTTATGAGTAATATTAATATATTAGTTTTCGAAGATTTTAAGTGAATACTTTAGTTTTGATAGGCAATTTTGCACCGCCGGTACGGAATGCCGCAATAGCGATATTTCGATTAACACCGCATAATTCGAATAAAACTGTTCCACCACCGATCCTTGCAGCCCAATAGTTAACAGCTCCTTTACCTTTACCCATTCGAACTTCTGTGGGTTTGGAAGTGATAGGTAAAGTAGGAAAAATTCGTATCCAAATCTTTCCTTTACGTTTTATTTTTCTAGCTATAGCTTGTCTAGCTGCTTCAATTTGTTTGGCAGAAATAGTACCTGATTCTGCAGCCTTCAAACCAATTGTTCCAAACTTCAGTTTGTTTGCTTTAAACTCTAATCTTGGTAACTTACCTTTTTGTACTTTTTTATGTTTTGATTTTTTAGGTTGTAATAACATTTTTCTTATTTAATCATTTTCACATATCCAAACTTTTACTCCGAAAGTCCCATTTGGGGTGTAAGAAGTTGTTTGAGAATAGTCTATTTTTGCTTTAAATGATTGTAAAGGAATATTTCCAACTTGGATTATTTTGGATCTTGCTCTTGGAGCACCATTAAATCTACCTTTTATTACAATTTTTACACCGTTTACCATTGATAGTTCAGATTTTAGAAGTAATACTAATAATTGTTTCAAAAAGATTAGGTAAAAATTATGACGTTTTGTATTACTTAGTTGTGTAGCAATTAATTTTGCTAACAGTGTAGATGATTTTCTTTTTCTAATAGAAATTACTAGAATATTTAGTGTTTCTGTAAAAAAAGAGGCTCTAGTAAATTGTCTTAATTGCATTTTTATATCTTTCAAAATTTGAATATTTTCAGGACTAAGCTTTAAGGCCAGTCTTGTGTTTAAATTAGAAAATGTAAAAAAAATGCTAATTTTTTTCCCGGTAAATTGACTCAGACTTTCTAACAAAATTTCTGTAAAATTAGAGTCATTTTTCAACTTATTATTACTAATAGGGTTTCGTAACAATTTTAAAGCTTTTAAGGTTACAAAATAAGACACAAATATATTTAGAGTGCTCGAAGATAAGTTTATTTTACAATCGTGAAGAATTAACCCATGAAGTTGAAAAAATCTGTTTAGATAGTTTCTGATTTCTACATCTTGATAGATATGAAATGATGATTCTTCGGGAACTTTCTCTATGTATTTAGATTTCCATTCGTTTGTTTTCAGACCTAGTCGTAAAATATTAGAATTTGTTTTTTGTCCCATAGTTTATTATATTTATTTTCGTTTTTTGAAATTAGATCTCTTTCGAGTAGGAACGAATTCTCCTAATTTATGTCCAATCATATCTTCTGTGATTTTTAATTTTGAAAAAGTTCTACCATTATGTACTTGAAATGTAATACCGATGAATTGTGGTACGATTACAGATTTTCTAGAAACTGTTTGAATTTCTTTTTTCAGTGTTGAATCGTTATTAATTTGCACTAATAATGATGGTTCAATATACGGAGCTTTCCATTTGACTCTACTCATTTTTAATTAATCTTATTTTATTTAGTGATAATTAATTTGTTTCTTGATCGACTGGTTTTTCCACCTTTCGCGGGTTTTCCCCATGGACTCACAGATGTTCGTCCGCCAGAAGTTTTTCCTTCCCCACCTCCGTGTGGGTGATCTATTGGATTCATCGCAACACCTCGAACTTTCGGTCTACGATTTAACCATCTTGATCGGCCAGCTTTGCCAACAGTTGTTAAGAAGAAAAAATCATTAGAAACAATTCCTATCGTAGCAAAACAATTTATGGATAAAAATCTTTGTTCTCCAGAACTTAGTCGAATACGACCTTGTTTAGATGTTTTTTCTATTAGTTGACAGAAAGTACCGGCTGCTCGTGCAATTTGACCTTTTTTATTAGTTTTAACCGAAACATTGTGAATAAAACTTCCAACAGGAATTTTTGAAATAGGCAAAGAATGCCCAATTTTAGGTTCTCCGTTAGAGCCAGATTTTACAATATCTCCAACTGATAAATTTTTAGGTGCTAATATGTAAAAATATTCAGATGTAACAAATGAATAAATTGAGGCTATATTCGCATTTCGATTTGGATCGTATTCAATACTTGCAACAATCCCGATTGAATCTTTCTTTCTATGAAAGTCAATTTCTCGGTATTTTTGTTTATGACAACCACCCCTATGGAATGCAGTTATTTTTCCTACATTATTTCGACCAGAAGAATTTTTCAATCCGGTAATTTTCGATTTTATAAGTGAAGTTTTATTAAGCCCAGTGTTTTTAATTCTTATCAAATTTCTTTGTGATGAAGTTGTAGGGTTAATTTTTTTTAGTTTCATTTTAAAAGATAAATAAAATTATGTTTTTATTACACATATTAATGCAAAAGCAAAAACTTAAATTGCAACATTTGGATTCAGAAGCACTCATTAAAAATAGCCAAGTAGAAGGAGAAGTTTATTTGAATAAATTAAATCAAAAAATTTCAATATTAAATACTATTAAAAATCAGAAAAATATTAAACGGTTACAAACTTCATTAACGAATCAAATACTACAAGAAAAAACCGCATTGCAGTATTATAGAAAGAATAAATCGTTTACTTTGAAGAATACAACTCGTCTCTCTAAACAAAACATAATTGTTTATGTTATTAATATCAATTTGACTAGAACTAATACATTAATTACTATTACTGATATAAAAGGAAATGTAAAGTTGTTTTATTCAGCAGGACAAGTTAATCTGAAAGGCAAACAAAAAACCAAGCAACCTACAGCTTTAATTAATATTTTAAAGTCGTTAACAGTTAAAGCAAAGTTTTTAAGAAAGAACCCTGTAGCATTGCATTTTAAAAATACGATGCCACATTATGAATCTTTTATTATAAAAATGTTGAAAAGTCGATTTTTCATAAAAACGATTAGGAATTATAATTTACAACCACATAATGGTTGTAGACCTAAAAAATTAAAAAGATTTTAAATAAAAATCTACAAATATTCGAAGGGATGACTGAGCGGCTAAAAGTGGCAGATTGTAAATCTGTTGGGTAATCCCATCGCAGGTTCGAATCCTGCTCCCTTCAATTAAAAAAAAGAATTTATCCGAAATATAACGCAGTCCGGTAGCGTGCCTGTTTTGGGAACAGGAAGTCATGTGTTCGAATCACATTATTTCGAAATTTATTGTTTTATCTAGCGGACAACTTTCGGTAAGGTGTTTTTAATAAAAGTTTAAGAAAACTTTGGAATTTGACGATGCTTGTAACATAATTTAAAGTGGATACATTTTGTAGTTGTCGAAGTGAATAAATTTTATTATTCAATCGAGCACACAATACTGATAATAACTTATTAATTTCAATTAATTTTTTAAGAGTTTGTCCTGCTGACTCTTTTTGATTAAGTGTTATGAAAAATAAAGGTCCGTTTATAAGTTGTATCAAATTTTTAAAGATCGAATCGGCGATTACATTCTTTGTTAAAGAGTTATACGATCTATAATAGTTAAGTTTCGCTTTGGATAAGTCTTGCTCGATTTTTATCCAATTTTTAGCACTTAAACTTACTCCGTGGTAAAAAATAAAAAATTTATTTGTTTTGAAATACTGTCTTATTTTATAGACTTTATAGTCTTTTAGATTAAATTTCATTATCTTGTTTTAATAAATTAAAAGTTAGGCTTAGTAGGATTTGAACCTACGACAAAACCGTTATGAGCGGTACGTTCTACCACTGAACTATAAGCCTTCTAACCTGCATAAATTGAAAATAAACAATAATTTCTAATATCAATATGACTACAATAAGCTTAAGCCAATTAGTTATAATCATTTTACTTTTGATTTTATTATTCGGGGACATCTCCCACATGAAGAAAATTCTTAAGAATTTTCTTACACAATTAAATGTTCGTAAAATATCGACAAGAAAAAAAAACAGGAAAAAAGGGAGTTGAACCCCTGACCTTTGGTTTTGGAAACCACTGTTCTACCAACTGAACTATTCTCCTTAATTGATATGTTTTCTAATTTTTTGAAAGAAATTAAAAATAGAAGTTTTCTGCTTCTTTTGACTTGGTTATCTGTTGCAAGTGTAAGTTATCTGTACAAAGAAACTCTTATATTCTTAATTGTAAAACCAAGTTTAACAATTTTTCAAACGAACAGTTTATATTTTATATTTACCAATTTAACAGATCTTTTCTTAATGTACTTAAACTTAACTTTTTTTTTAGCTACTCAGATTAGTCTATTTTTTATAGGTTATCACTTATTATTATTTTTAGCACCTGGTTTGCATAATTTTGAATATAAAAAATTAGTTATTGTTTTTAGTTTATCTTTTCTTTTTTGGATACTCTCTGTCATAATCTTAAATTCATATATTTTGCCTATTAGTTGGCAATTTTTTTTAAGTTTTCAGACGCCAACAAATCAATCGATGATAAGTTTTCACTTAGAAGCTAAAATAACTGAATATATTAATTTTTACATTTGTTTATATTACATTTGTTGTCTAAACTTTCAACTTTTTGTTTTCTTATTCATATTTTTAGATTATATGAAAGAGAGATTAAATTTATTAAGAACGCTTCGAAAATTTACTTATTTTGGTTTTTTCCTAATAGCGACTTTATTAACGCCTCCTGACGTTTTTAGTCAAGTAATTCTTGGCCTTAGCTTAATAGCTTTTTTTGAAATATTAGTAGTTGGTGTTATTTTAAAAATAAATTTACTTAAAAATGACTTAATGAGGCAACCAATTAAAACTAATTAGTATACCAACTGTTAGCAATAAATAACCTAATGCTAAAGGTAAAAAGCACTTCCAACCAATATACATTAATTGATCATATCGGTATCGTGGTAAAGCTGCTCTAGTTAATATGAAGAATATTACTCCAATAGCTATTTTGATACTCAACCAGAAACTTCCTGGAAGCACATTTAAAGGAAAAACATTTAATAATGGTAACCATCCGCCTAAAAATAGAATCGAGATAAAAGAACTCATTAATAACATATTAGCATATTCACCTAAAAAGAATAATGCAAATGTCATAGCAGAGTATTCTACGTTGTATCCTGATACCAATTCTGCTTCAGCTTCAGGTAAATCAAAAGGATGCCGATTGGTTTCAGCTAACATAGAAACAGCAAACATAATAAACATAGGGAATAGTGGTATAATAAACCAAACATTCTGTTGAGCTAATACTATACTACTTAAATTAAATGACCCTACACAGACACAAACATTTACAATAATGAAACCTATTGAAACTTCATAAGAAATCATTTGTGCAGCTGATCTTAACCCTCCTAAAAAGGGGTACTTTGAATTACTTGACCATCCTGCCATAACGATACCATAAACACTTAATGAAGATGTAGCAAATAAATATAAAATACCTACATTTAGATCTGCTAAAACAATTGTATCAGAAAAAGGAATAACAGACCAACCTATTAAACTTAAAACAAAAGTTAAAACAGGCGCAAACAAGAAAATAGATAGATTGGAATTACTAGGTAGAATAGTTTCTTTGGCAAATAATTTTAAACCGTCAGCTAGTGGTTGAAGCAAACCTAAAAAACCTATTACATTAGGTCCTCTTCTACGCTGTATACTTCCCATTATTTTTCTTTCAGCGATTGTAAAATAAGCAACTGAAATCAATAATGGAATAACAATGATAAGAATTTTTAATATAGTGGAAATTATTAATACAAACATTTATAAATTTCAAAATTTAGGCTAAAACCGGACTTGAACCGATATTACAAGATTTGCAATCTAATACATTAACCAAATTATGTTATTTAGCCGTGTAAAAAATCTAATAAAAAGGATAAGGTGGGATTCGAACCCACGGTATTTCATCAATACAATAGTTTTCAAAACTAACGCCTTAAACCACTCGACCACTTATCCTAAGCAAAAGAAGGGATTCGAACCCTCAGCTTCAATCTTGGCAAGATTACACTCTACCATTGAGTTACATTTGCAGGGTGGTATTTATTCTTTAATAGGAAATTTAAATGATTTTAATAAAAAATATAATTCTTGGGATTTTGTAACATTACTTACTATAGTAATATCTAAAGAAGGTAATTTATTAAAATATTGATAATGAGACTCTAGCTCGGGAAAAAATAGACAATTCGTTAATTTAAATGAAACTGTTTTGAAATCAGAACTTAACTTAGCGAGCCTAAAACCATCAAATTCTTTAATTTTAGGAAAAACTTCATTGTTCAATTTAGTAAGAAAAGAGTACATTGAAGTTCTTCGTAGAGTTACTTTACATCCTACTGGATTCCCTTTTTTGATTTTTAAAGAAATATTGGGTATACTTGAGTTAGTTGTTTTACCTTTTTGTGATGTAATTAATTCAAGTGCCATTAAAGTGGAACCTAAAAGTTTTAACTCTGTCTTTTTAGATCCAAAATTTAACACGATTTTTTCGAATTTTGGCAATTGATTTACATTCGTATAGTGAAACTTGTTTAATAGATCGTATTTTACGATGTTTTGATAGTAATTATTATAAAAATTCATTTTTTCGATTATACAAATCCTGTGGAAATACTTGCAAATTTCATAAATTTACCCTTCCTTAGTTTTTTAGGAACGGGACCGATGATTCGTGTTGCTATAGGTTTTTCTTGTTTGTTCATTAAACTAACTGCATTTTCGTTAAAATAATAAACCGAACCATCTTTTCTTTTTATTTTACTCCGTGTTCGAATGATTAAAGCTCGATAAACTTCACCAGTTTGAACTTTTGACGTAGCGCGTGACTTGTTTCGCAGTTGTTGAATAGACACGACTATTACGTCTCCCACTTTTGCAATTTTACGCTTAAAGCCACCTAAAACTTTGATACATTTTACTGTTTTAGCTCCGGAATTATCAGATACTCTTAGAATCGTTTGTTGTTGAATCATAGAAATTTTATATTTATATACATAAAAAATATTTTTGCGCTTATAGCTCAATTGGATAGAGCGTCGGATTTCGGTCCCGAAAGTTATAGGTTCAAGTCCTATTAAGCGTAATTAACACTTTTTTAAAACCATCTATAATTAGCATATTTTTTTGCTAAGAAAGCGCTTTCATGAATTTCTTCTTTTTTCTTAGCACTAGAATTAATATTTTTAGAAGCTGAAATAATTTCATTGTTAAATTTGGTACTAAACAATGATTCTGTTTTTTTATCTAATGTATTTAAAATCATTTTAATTGCTAACGAAATTCTAATATGTTTTTGTAGAATGAAAGGAAATTCTTTAACTTGTTTTCGACCGCGTTTAATTTGTTTGATACTTACTACAGGTGAACTATTAATTACTGCAGATTTAAGTACCTCTTTGTGATTTTTTAAACAATATTTTTGATTATATTTAAAACTTTTTAATATTAATTTTTCAGACGTATGTTTATTACCATTAAGAATTAAATGATTAAGTAATGTTGATTTTAATTTCATAATTTTCTTTTTTTAATATTTTTTACAAATATTTTGAAACTTTTTTTGTTCCATATTTTGACCGAGAAGTTTTTCTATCTTTCAGTCCAGGTAAATCTAATTTACCGCGAACTAAAGTATATTTAATCCCAGGTAAATCTTTTACTCTACCCCCTCGCACTACAACAGTTGAATACTCTTGTAGATTGTGTCCTTCTCCTGGTATATAAGCCGTTATTTTTTTGTTGTTGGTTAAACGTAATCTTGCCAACTTTCTTAAAGCAGAATTTGGTTTTTTCGGAGTTCTTAAAAATACTTTAATACAGACACCTTTTCTTTGAGGACAAGACTGTAATGCTGGTGTTTTTTTTCTTTTAATCTTTTTTAGTCTTTCTTTTTTAGCTAGTTGATTTATTGTAGGCATTTTTATTTTAAATTTATTTTTAATGATGATAAATATAACCATAGATAAAAAGGATTTTCAGGGTTAATTCTTGTATGAAATTATTACTTGACGAATTTTCAGAAAAAGTGAGAAAGAAAATTCGAAATAGGTTTAGGCTGTAAATAACCAAATGAAAATACATTTTTATAAAAATATATTGAAGCTGAATTCTTATCTGTTTTTTAGGCTTGTAATGAAAAATATAACAGTGCATAATTATAAAAATCGTATAAATATACGTAAAAATACACACACAGTCAAATAATATTCCAAATGGTCTAGATACAAAGAATAAATCAAATATACTGTATCTATAGTAAACTTTTACTATCAATAAACTAATAAACGAATAATACAGCAAATCTTTATAATTCCATTTTTGATATTGTTTACGTTTTATATTTAAAAACCCTAAATACAATAAAAAACATATTATGCAGATAGAACAAAACAACTCAATGGTTGTAATAGCCTGGATCCAACAAATTAAATTTCTGATTATTGTTAGGAAATTAGTTATTAATCGACGAAAATCTTCGTTTACTAGAAACAATTTCCCACTGGTAAGATTATACTGTTCGGATATATGGTCGATCAAGAACCAACTTACACTTTTCTCTAAAACATTAAAATTAAGAAAAGAGAAATCTTTAAAAAGTTTGATTAACAAGAATTGAATTGTTAAACTCATTAATTTTCCTGCGATTAAACTCCACATTTTTAATTTTACCAAAAAGGGGACTTGAACCCCTACTCTTAAAAAGAACTAGAACCTAAACCTAGCATGTCTACCAATTCCATCATTTTGGTATGGTCATTTTTACATTACTCATTATCGGACTTGAACCGATACTCTTTCAAAAAGAATCAGATTTTAAGTCTGACGTGTCTACCAATTTCACCAAACGAGCAATAAAATTAAATATTTTTATATTTAACAATTTTTTGTTTTTTGGAAGTAATCGGACTTGAACCGATAACTTTATGCGTGCAAGGCATACACTCTACCAGTTGAGTTATACTCCCATGCTTAAATCTCCTTATTTAAGGAAGTGTTTATAGCAATAATTAATTAACCATAAATTATAGTTTAAATCTTTATCAATAGTTTTGATAGATTCTGAATTTTTAGTTAATTTTTTAGTTCTAAATTTTTTTACTTCTGCAAAATAAGGAATTGTTACACTTATACTATAGTAGTAAAAAAGAGATAGAGTTATTAGTAATCCAAATACTTGAGCACTTATTGTTAAAATATCAAATTGTGGTATTAAAAAACGGAGTTTTCTCTTCAAGTTGGATTTGAACCAACGTCCTGGTGGTTAACAGCCACTCGCTCTACCTCTGAGCTATTGAAGATTTTTAATTAACGTTGATAATATTTTATTAAAGTATTTAAATCTAACCAAAATGGAAAATGCATAGAAAGATTTGTAGATTTAATATCTTTAATAAGCTGTATCTGAAATGTTCTATAATTAATTTGCAAATATTTTGGTGGTATAGGCCAAATATTTGAAGTTATAACATTATTTTCAATTAAAAAATGTGCTTTTGGTTTGACTTCTACTAAATCACCTTTTTTTAATATAAAACTTTTATTTTTAACTGTTTTTTTATTTACAGATACATGATTATGTGAGATTAACTGACGTGCACTCCGAATACTAGGCACGAAATGTGATCTATATAAAACAGTATCTAAACGATTTTCTAACATTTCAATTAAAAAAAATTTTGAATTAATCGCTTTCTTTTTTAACTTAGTTTTGTTTTGCGCCGTTCGAACAATTGATTTTAAATATTTTTGAGATAATCCACCGTAAAAATAACTTAATCTTTGCTTAGTGTGCAACTTGTAACGAAAATTGGACTTGAAACTAAACATTGATAAAGAATAACGATGGTGGTCGTATACTTTAAAAGGATACCTACTTTGTTGAGTACGCTTTAAGCTCGTTAACAAATTGTTCCACTTTTGTTTTTTAAACTTTAGTAAACGTGGTCTACATTGAACGTTTTGTTTCAATTTTAGAAACTTTTTATATAAAGGCTTATATCTTCGTTTTTTTATAGTTAACATAAATTTAATTTTTTTCAAAAAGATTTCCCTTTTAAGCTTAAGTAAACAAATATTTAAAATTATTTAATTTCTTGGAATTTTTTTCATTATCGAACACAACAGAAAAGAAATAATGTTTTTTACCTTTTGATTTATGAAAAAAAAATTACCTGGTATTTTATAAGTGATTTGCTCATTTAAAACCGATTTACTCCCAAAAAAAGTAATAGGAATATCTAAATTATATAATTCTTTTAATGTATCTGTTTCAATAGACTGATCAAAAATAACAACTAAATCAGGCTTAGTTTTAATCGATAAAAGAGAATTTGCATTTTTTAACGATAACCTCGACTTTTGTGAAAAAGTTGAACCTAATAAAAATTGTGATATAGAAGTTTGATTTGCTAAAAGACCATTTATCCATAAATTAGAGGGTATAAAGAAATGCTGAGTATTTGCTATTAAGTTACTAAAAAGTTTGATATTTGAACTAGGAAAACCTATGAAAAGGATTTTACAGTTCTTAGAATGATATTCATAAATTATTTTTAACGCTTTCTTAATATGTAATTCAGATTGTTCTAAATTTTGATTTAAAGATTCATTAAGAAAATTTTTAGTTGAACGTGTTTGATAAACTCGCGATTTTAATAAGTGTAGTTTTAAAACTTTATATTTTTCGTGTCTAATTTTTTTTACTTTCATCTTTATACTTTTTTTCCTTCTTTTAAAAAAATTTTTTCATTTTCATATAAAATTCCTTTACCTTTATAGGGCTCAGGAGTTTTGTATGATCTTATTTGTGATGCAATTTGAGAAATATATTCGTAAAAATTACCGGAAATAAATATTTTATCTGACTTCAAACAAAAAACTGTTAGATTTTTAGGAATTTTAAAATAAATATTATGACTATAACCTAATTTAAATTCTAACAAAGTATTATTTGTAGTTTCGATTAAAGAAACTCGATAACCAACTCCTACAAGTTGTAATTTTTTACAATGTAAAACAGAAACTTCTAAAATAGCTTGCTTTAATAACGCAACAGTAGTACCCTGTAGTATTTTCAATTGCTTTTTTTCATTTTTAGAGACATCTCCGAATGGGTGAGAAGTAATCCCAATTAAATTCATCTGAGGTGACGCAAAAATTTGGGTCTTCAACTTTAGAGATTTTCTTCGTAGTGGTCCTGACAAAACTACTATTCTTTTCTTTTCAGAGTAAAACACCGATATATTTTTTGGTATTTTTATAATATGTTTTTTTGCTACGTTTTTCATGATTATTTTATTATAATGTAAGGTTCTCCTCCTAAACGTAATCTTTTACACTCATCTAGAACCATTAAACCTTTGTTTGTTGATATAATAACAACACCTTTATTTGATTTAATCTTCCACAACTGTTTGTTTGAATAATAAACTCGTTGACTAGGTTTTGTTATTGACTTCAAAGAATTTATAGCAGGTCTTCCATTTTGATACTTCAGAAAGATTTTAAACATATTTGAATCAGTTTCAGATATTTTATAACCTAAAATAAATCCTTCATTCCATAGTATATTCAGAAAAGCCGCACAAATGTTTTTTTGAGGTTGTAGTATAAATGGCTTTTTAGCCATTTGACCATTTTTTATGTTGGCAAACATATTCCATAAATAGTTTTTCATATTTTTTTGAAATTGAAATGTCCAGAGACAGATTTGAACTGCCGACCCAAGGATTTTCAGTCCTTTGCTCTACCTACTGAGCTATCTGGACTTTTACACAATCTTTTCCAATGTCATACGACAATTTTTAAAATTTGCTTCCCCATAAACATCTAAAAGCTTCAAATAAACCTTAGATTTTACTTTCTTTTCACAATTTTTTACTAAAGAAAGATTATTTGGATTAAGCTTTTGTTGAGAAACTTTTTTAATTTTTGAAGTGTTTAACATAAATCGGATTTTTATTTTAACATCTGGAAATAATTTAGTTTGAACTTTTTTCAAAAGCATTAGCATTTTAAAACTTTGAAACCAATAAAAGCTGATCTGTCGTTTATGTAAACGGTACTCAAATTGCTCCTGAGCTTTTTTGTTAACATGAGGTGATTTTAATACCGTAAATTTTTTTGTTATCTTCGGTTTCGAGTATTGAACTGGTGAATAATTAGTATTAATGCTTTTTTCTTTATGGAATTTTAGGAAAAAATTCATAAAAGCATTTAAAGAAAGATAATTCTTTGAATACAAGTGTATATTAACAAACATAATAAATTATAAAACGTCGAAAATCTTAATGAAGATTTATTCCGTCGTTTAAGTAGATACAAGTTAAAATAGTGAAAACATAAGCTTGAATAATAGCTACACCAAGCTCTAATCCCATTAAGATAACTAAAATTAACAATGGTAGAATATGAGCAACAGATAATAAATCTTCTAATAATAACATACTCCAAGCAAATCCAACAATTACTTTTAATAATGTGTGACCAGCCATTAAATTAGCAAAAAGTCGAACACCTAAACTAATAGGTTTGAAAATATAAGATACAAATTCAATAGGTACTAATAATAAAGCTAAACCAAAAGATGTATTTGCTGGGATAAACAATGATAACATATGAAGTTTATGCCGTTTTATACAAATTATATTAATTCCAATAAAAATAGCTACTGATAAAGTAAATGTAACAATTAAATGACTTGTTACTGTAAAACTATATGGAATTAATCCAATTAAATTACTAAATAAAATAAAACTGAATAACACAGAAATGAATGGGAAATACTTTTCTCCTTCCATATTTATATTATCAAATAATAGCTGTGAAACTGTTTCGTAAGTACTTTCTAATAAAATTTGCCAATTATTTGGTACGAAGAAAAAAGTTGTTTCACCTAAATGATCGGTATCAGAACTTGAAAAGTAAACAATTGTACTGAAAAAAAGTAAAACGATAAGATTAATTAAAACTAAATTTGTAAATGAAAAATCTAAAAAAAATACTTTGAAGGAAAATAAAGAAATAATTTGAAACTGTTCTAATGGAGTTAATAACATCTAAGCAATAGCGGACTCGAACCACTAACATCCTCGTTGTAAGCGAGACGCTCTACCAAATTGAGCTAATTACTTTTTGAAGATCTTTAAATGTTAGTTTTTTAAATCGGATTTGAAATGAACTAATTTAGCTTCAATTACACCAATTAGTGGTATTAAAACTAAAAAGAATAAGAAATAATAAACTGTAGCGATTTGACCAACAATTACATAAGTATCTTTTACAGGTTTTTGACCAATCCAACCTAAAATCAAAAAATCTGCAACAAGTAACCAATAGAAAATTTTAAATATTGGCCGAAATGTTGTACTTCTAATTTCAGATGTATTTGTAAAAGGTATTAAAAATAAAATTAAAAGAGCACTACCCATTGCAGCAACACCTCCTAGTTTATCAGGAATTGAACGTAATATTGCATAAAAAGGTAAGAAATACCACTCTGGTACAATATGTGCTGGTGTTTGCATTGGATCTGCTGGAATATAATTGTCAGGATGACCTAAAGTATTTGGAAAGTAAAATACGAATATTCCAAAAAATAGAAGAAAACAGAAGAAAGCGAATAAATCTTTAACAAAAAAATATGGATAAAATGGTATTTTATCTACACCACTTTCAACTCCTAATGGATTATTCGAACCATCTTTATGTAATAATGCTAAATGAATTACAGTTAAACCTGCGATTACAAAAGGTAAAACAAAATGTAGACTAAAGAATCGATTTAAAGTTGCATTATTAATCGTAAATCCACCCCATAACCAATCCACAATAGGTTGACCAATAACTGGAATAGCTGTTGCTAAGCTAGTAATAACTGTTGCACCCCAAAAACTCATTTGGCCCCAAGGTAGTACATAACCCATAAAGGCAGTACCCATCATTAAAATAAAAATAATTACACCAGAACACCAAAGTAGTTGTCTTGGTTGCATATATGAACCGTAATATAGTCCTCGAAAAATATGAGAATACACTACAATGAAAAACATTGATGCACCATTTGCATGTATATATCGAATTAACCATCCGTTATTTACATCTCTCATAATATGCTCAACACTACTAAACGCTAAATCAATATGAGGTGTGTAGTGCATAGCTAAAAAAACTCCAGACAAGATTTGAATTACTAAACAAATTCCAGCCGACGAACCAAAACTCCAAGCATAAGTTAGGTTAATAGGTGTCGGATAATGGATTATATGATTATCTAAAAAAGATAATAAATAATTTCTATTCCATCGGATTGTTTTAGTTACAAACGAAGCCATAAAACTAGAGTCTTTTAAAACATTTGAAGAAAAAGGTTTTGAAAAACCTTCTAAAACGTTACTTTTTGACTGTTTATTAAATTGCATAGTAAACAAGTTTGGAATCGAACCAAAAACTTTAAAATTAAATTTTAAATGCTTTACCACTTTAAGCTATTTGTTTTTTGTTATCTTTTTTTATCTTCTAAAACGACGTGAAGTTTTCGCGTTAGTATGAGTTCTTTGACCTCGAACAGGAAGACCTGAAATTCGTCTAATCCCTTTATAAGCTTTTATATTGATTAGTTTTTTCAAAAATAAAGACTGTAACTTTTTTAAATCGTTACTAACAATCAAGTCTGAATTTTCAATCAATTTTATTAAATCACTAATTTGATCCGTAGATAAATCAGTAATTTTGCAATTTAGAGAAAATCCTAATCTTTTACTAACTATATTCGCTTGTGTTTTTCCAATACCGTATATTTTTGTTAAGGCAAAAAATAAAGATTTATTTTTGGGTAATTCTGTTTCTAATAAATATATCATATAAACTTTAAATTTTTATTTTAATTACTCTTTACCAATGCTTAATTAAAAATACATTAATTCTATTAATAAATTAACACTCATATGAATTGATTCTAAAAAAATCTCTGGATATAATCCCATTACAAGTGTTCCTACTAATAAAGGTAAAAATATGAAAAATTCTCGTTTACTAATATCACTGTAAGCTGTAAAATACTGAGTTTTTAAATTACCATAACAAACTCGATTAAAAAGCCATAACGAATAACATCCTCCAATAACCATTCCAGTAGCACCTAAAAATGTTATACTCGTATTAACTTTATAAGAGCCGGTTAAAATTAAAAATTCCCCAACAAAACTACCAGTTCCTGGTAATCCAATATTTGACATTGTGAAAAACAAGAAGATAAAAACGTACAATGGCATTGTGTGAACAAGTCCACCATAATAACTAACCATTCGAGTGTGGTGTCTATCATAAACAACACCAATTGATAGGAAAAGTGCACTTGCTACAAATCCGTGGCTTAAACTTTGTAAAATTGCTCCTTCAAGTCCAATTGTATTAAAACTGAACAGACCAATCATAACTAAATTCATATGCGCAACAGATGTATAAGCTATTATACGTTTAAAATCTGACTGTCTTATTGCAGTAAATGATGCATAAACAACCCCAATCACTGATAACGAATAAACGAAAGGAGCGAAATAAAAACATGCTTTTGCAAACAATGGTAATGAAAAACGTATAAAACCATAAGTACCCAATTTCAGTAAAACACCTGCTAATATAACCGAACCCGCTGTTGGAGCTTCGACATGGGCTTCTGGAAGCCATAAATGAACAGGAAGCATTGGTACTTTAGTAGCAAAAGAAGCAAAAAAAGAACACCATAGAATCCGTTGTTCTGCTTCTGAAAATGAGAATGTTGTCAACACTTCATAATCTGTCGTACCTACTTGATAATAGATATACAGAATAGATAATAACATTAAAACAGAACCTAACAATGTGTATAGAAAGAAAAAATACGCCGCTCTAATTTTTCTTTCCCGTGACCCCCAGATACCTACAATTAAATACATAGGAATTAGAACACTTTCAAAGAAAATATAAAAAAGTAATAAATCTAAAATACAAAAAACACCAATTAGAAAAAATTCCATTACAAGGAAAGCAATCAAAAACTCTTTCAGATTAACCTTTACACTTTTCCAACTTATCAGAAGACATAGCGGAATTAGCAAAGTTGTTAACATAACGAAAAAGAGTGAAATACCATCAACTCCTAATGTGAAATTTAAATTTAAAATAGGTATCCATAAAAATTTACTAACGAACTGAAACGTACCTATCGATTTATTGAAAAAAACCCACAAAAATAATGAAAGAACAAATGTGAGACAAGTAATATTTAAAGCAACTAATCTTAGCAAAGCTAAATTTGAAGAGGGAATCAGTGCTAAAAGAAATACTCCAATTAATGGTAATATTAATATACATACTAATAAATTTTTAATACTTAACATAATATTTTATTACGAAGAGCAAAATACGAACAGTACATTTTATAGGATTTGAACCTATGACCATCAGCTTAGAAGGCTGTTGCTCTATCCAACTGAGCTAAAAATGCTAAAATATTCCAGTTAATATACATTAATTACTGAAATTAAACTTATTTTTTGTGAAAATAAATATAATAAACTAGGATTAATAAATAAGAAAAGGAAAAGATAAAATAAGAAAACAACAACAACCGATCGTTGTACTGCTATTGGGTAATACAGTTTTCCAACAAGAACTTTCTCGAAAAATAGTATTTTTACAAGCCGAATGTAATAGAATGTAGAAACTACACTACATAGAATACTAATAAGTGCGACAAAATACATAGAAGCTTCAATAGAAGCTAAGAAAACTCCAATCTTTACAAGGAAACCAATCATAGGTGGGAATCCTGCAATAGATAACAGAACTGTAGCCAAAAAAATTGCTAACATTTTATTTGATTTGCTTAACAAAACAAGATCGGTTAAATCTTTATTTTGTTTTTTCTCTGTATTGTTTTTTAATCTTGTTAACAAAAAAATAGACCAAATACATAAGCCAGAACACATATAAATAATCAAATAAGATAATAACATTTGAATACCTTCAAACGTACCTGTTGAAAATGCGATTAAAGAATAACCCATATGACTAATAGAACTATAAGCTAAAAGGCTTTTCAACTTTCTTTGCTCTAAACCTACAAACGAACCAATTATGATACTTAAAATAGCAACAATAACAACATAATATCGCCAACTATCTATAAAACCATAAAAACTATAATAAAAGATTCGTAAAAGTAGTACAAAGATTCCTAATTTTGGAATTACTGCAAAGAAAAAAGTTGAACTTGATAAAGAACCCTCGTATACATCTGGTGACCATAAATGAAATGGAGCTAATGCTAATTTGAAAAATAAACTCACCAAAATGAATACCAACGCAAAATTTAGTAAACTAGCATCAAATGATGTGCTAAAATACAGATTATCTTGATAATCCATCGGATTTGTTACGTTGAGTAACGCTGAATCCTTTACATAATCAAAAGTATTACCTGGGTAAACCGAAAAAAATAAATCTTTGAAATCTTCAAAATTAGTTGTTCCAGTAACACCGTAAACAATAGAAAAACCAAATAAAAGAAGACTTGATGAAAAAGCCCCAAGAATGAAATACTTTAATCCTGCGTCAACGGAAAAAGTAGAATCTTTTTTGAAAGCGGCTAAAACATAAAACGCTAGACTTTGCAATTCGATCGCTAAATAAGCAGTAATTAAATCATTTGATGAACATAATAAAAGAATTCCTAAAATTGCAAACAAGAATATCAGAATATATTCAAAATGATTTATTTTTTGATCGATAGTATATTGTTGAATCATCATTAAACAGATAATACATGAGATTCCTAACATAAACTTCGATGCATAACTTAAATAATCATTTGCAACTGAGTTATTGAAGATAGAGTGGTCTAATACTTCTAGGTTATCGTTATATAGAAGAAAACAAACCATTAGAAGGATTAAAATACTTAAATATAAATTAGAAGATTGTATTAATGGATATTTTTTGCTAACCGACAAAAAAGTTCCATGTAACACAAGATAGATTAAAGATATTCCTAAAAACAATTCAGGTAATAATCCTATCTCTTTAAATATTAATGTTTCAATTGTCATTTATAAATTAAAATTTTGATTTTTCGTTATTAGAACATTTTTGTAATTCCTAGAAAGTTGTTTGAAAACAATTTGATGTCTCGAAGTTTTTTCTTTGGTATTTATCGTTAAAACTACAGCACCGATTACAGATAATAGCAAAATAATTCCTGCTACTAAAAAATGTAATACATAATGCGTATATAAAACTTGTCCTAAAGCTTCTAAATCAGTGAAAGAATCAACTTTATCGAACCAATTAACGTAAAAATTGGATAAAAAGCTATTTTGATATGGATTAGATTTAAAGTTTTTGAAAACAACAAGTAAAATTTCCATTAAAAATACAAACCCAATAAAACTTCCGAATGGGAAATATTTTAATGTGTCTTTTGTGAAATAAGCTGTTTTAATATCTAACATCATAATAACGAACAAGAATAAAACTGCAATAGCACCTACGTAAATTGTAATAAACATAAGTGATATAAATTCACATTCTAGTAAGAATAACATACTAGCGGATGTTACAAAACTTAAAACAAGAAACAGCACAGAATGAATTGAATTCTGAACTATAATAACCATTAATGCACTTAATAATAAAACATTTGAGAAGAAGTAAAATAAAAAATTAGTTACCATGACTTTTTAAAAAATTTAAAAGAAAATATGTAATGAAAGAGGGATTTGAACCCCCGACACTTGGATTATGATTCCAACGTTCTAACCAACTGAACTATTTCATTTGTTCCAGCTACACGTTCCCGTACAGCTACCTTGTTACGACTTCATCCAAATCATTAATCTCTCAATGAACTTAAATTTTCGATACTTTAAACGATCAATATTTGAAAGACTATTTAAAAAACGAAAAACTAAATTTTCAAGCAAAACTAACTCTCTGCATGTGACGGGCGGTGTGTACAAGGCCAAGATACATATTCACCGCAACATTCTGATTTGCGATTACTAGTGATTCCAACTTCATATAAGCGAGTTGCAGCTTATAATCCGAACCGCGAAAATTTTTAAAGATTAACAAAATATCTTTTATTGAAGTAACTTTTTGTAATTTTCATTGTAGCACGTGTGTAGCCCAACCTATAAGGGCCACAGGGACTTGACTTAATTCTCACTTCCTTCAGTTTATCACTGACAGTCTCTTTAAAGCTTAAATTTTAAAATAATTAAAATAAAAGTAAAAAATTGATATTAAAGATAAGAGTTGCGCTCGTTAAAGGAATAAACCAAATATCTTACGACACGAGCTGACGACAGTCGTGCAACACCTGTAAAGAAATTTTTTAAACAATAACAATTTATTGTATATAATAAAAAGAATCTTTAAATACTTAAAGTCTTTTTTCTTTATGTCAAAGGTTGGTAAGGTTTTGCGCGGATTATCGCATTAAACCACATGCTCCACCACTTGTTGTAGGCCCCCGTCAATTCTTTTGAGTTCCAACCTTGCGATCGTACTCCTCAGGCGGAGTGCTTATGGCGTTAGCTTAAAAAATCCAAAATTTTTTATTATTTATTTGAATTACAGCACTCAGAATTTACAGTGTAGACTACCAGGGTATCTAATCCTGTTTGCTCCCTACACTTTCGTCCCTCAACGTCAGTTTTTACCAAAGAGTCGCCTTCGCTAATGGTGTTCCTCCACATATCTACGGGGATTATCCCTAAACGTGGAATTCTACTCTTCCGAACAAAACTCAAGTAAAGTAGTATTAAATGCTGTTCTAAAGTTGGGCTTTAGGATTTAACAAATAACTTACAGTACAGTCTACGGACTCTTTACGCCCAGTCATTTCGGATAACGCTTGCCCCTCCCGTATTACCGCGGCTGCTGGCACGAGATTAGCCGGGACTAAAACTTCTTTAAATAATGTCATTATCATTTTTAACGAAAGAACTTTACAACCAGAAATCATATTATAAAATATAATTTCTAAAAATCAGCCGTCATCATTCACATAGTATTGCTGGATCAAACTTTCGTTCATTGTCCAATATTCCCCACTGCTGGCCGAAAACTCAGCCTGGACCTTGTCTCAGTTCCAGTGTGGTTGATCATCCTCTCAGACCAACTAAAGATCATCGGCTTGGTAAGCTATCAACACTACCAACTACCTAATCTTACATAGACTTATCTTTTAGCGGCTAATATTAGATGTTATCTAAATTAACCTTTAAATTTTATTTAGTATTGACACAAATCAAAAGATTTTTCTCTAAAAATATTGTTTATTTATAGTATATGTTTATCCTAAACTAAAAGGTAAAATTTTCTACGTATTCCTCACCCGTCTGCCACGAAAATAAATTTCGTTCGACTTGCATGTGTAAAACATACTATTAGCGTTCATCCTGAGCCAAGATCAAACTCATGTTTCAATTGTTTTTAAATTATTTATATATCTAAAAACCTTTTAAATTTAAATCGAAATATATTTTATAGAATCATTTAAATAATTATTTCAAAAAAGTCTTAATTATATTAAGTATTTTTTTAGTACTTATATGCTAAAAATCTTACAATTCGTACACATTAAGCCTATCACGTAATAATCTTTTACGTTCTTTTAAAAAATTAATCTTGAGGTTAGTTTCTCGCTTAGATGCTTTCAGCGATTATCTATTATGAATATAGCTACTCGGCTATGCTATTGGTATAACAACCGATACACCAGAGATTCACTTTTCCTGGTCCTCTCGTACTAAGGTTTAATCCTCTCAATTTTTTTACGCCTGCGGTAGATAGGGACCAAACTGTCTCACGACGTTCTAAACTCAGTTCACGTACCGCCTTCCTTAGCGAACAGCTAAACCCTTGGAACCGCTTACAGTTCCAGGATGCGATGAACCAACATCGAGGTGCCAAACTAGCCCGTCGATAGGGTCTCTAGGGGCTAATTAGCCTGTTATCCCCGGCGTACCTTTTATCCGTTGAGCGATGACCTTTTCCACACAGAATCACCGGATCACTATAACCGACTTTCGTCCCTGCTTGATTTGTCAATCTTACAGTCAGGCAAGCAATATACTATTGTGCTCAACAGTTGATAATAAATTACAACCTGAACTTACCTTCGTACGCCTCCGTTACTCTTTAGGAGGCGACCGCCCCAGTCAAACGACCCATTATGCACTGTCTTAACCAATAAGTAGTAAAAAATAATAAGAGTGGTATTTCACTTGAGTTTAAACAATTTACTTGCGTAAAGGTTTTATAAAAACTTCCCACATATTCTATACATAATAATTTTTACTACAATACATAACTATCGTAAAGGTGCACGGGGTCTTTCCGTCTAGCCGCAGGTACTCCGCATCTTCACGGAGATTTCAATTTCACTGAGCTTGTATTGGAGACAGTAGGACAGTCGTTACGCCATTCATGCAGGACACCAATTAAATGCCAAGGAATTTCGCTACCTTTGGACCGTCAGAGTTACAGCCGCCGTTTACTGGGGGTTAAGGTCAAAGCCAAAACTTTTTCCATTAATCTTGCAGCACCGGGCAGGCGTCAGTCTCTATACTTCTTCTTGCGAATTTGCAGAGACCTGTGATTGCGATAGGTAGGCTTTCTCAAGCTTTCCCCCGCTTTAAACCGTACGTGCGACTTTCACCGCATACGGCTTGAGCCATCCAATACAAATCCATAATGATATTTAATCAATAATACCATTCTTTCTCCATATCGCTCTTAAGTATTCGTTCTTACTTACAGTAACTTGTTTGTGACAGGTCTTATGAAGTAGACGAAGATTTTTCAGTTTATCAGATCCACCTCGTTTCCTTGGTGTAACGTGATGTACTTCCACATCTTCCCAACCTACTAGTTTCCCGTTACAAACCGGACAAATACCTTTTTGTTTCTTAAGAAGTTGCGATCTCACTCTACCTAAAAATATACTATACCTTGACTTTTTAATAACACGAGATTGAAAATAGTCATAATTAGTAGGATCGTAGGGATTGAGACTAAGACATAAAGCGTGTCTTTTAATGTCAACATAGGCAATCTGAAATAATTTAATTTCGATTTCCTCCTCGGAGCCTTTCATGGTTTTTTTACATAAAATCCATTTGTTTCCTTCAACTTTAGTGAAATATTTATTGAAAATCCACGTAGCATTACGGGTACGATGTCGCTTTCGCAACATTCTATAACATACTTTCCAAAGGTGGTAACTAATTGAAGAAAAAGTTATCTGAGAAGTTACCGTACGGTAATGTTCAGACCAACCCCTCAATTTACGGTTAAGAACCTGGATAAGTACATTGATTGGTAATTTTCGGTGGATTCTTACCACTTCACTTAACTCTCGTTTAAAACGTTTAACGTTTTTAGACGATGGTTTAACTAGGAAAATACCTTTTTTAGTTCCTTTTATCCTTGTAGGGTCCGGATATTCTCTAAAATTGAAACTCAAATAATCGAATCCTTCTGAAATATCTTTTATTTGGGTCTTTTCTAGATTCAACCGCAGACTTCTAGGCTCAAGAAATTTTCGAATTCTAGGTAAGGCTTTTTCTTCTAAAACTTGCTTGGTTTTTCCAAGGACTAAAAAGTCATCAGCATATCTGACGAATAAGAATTCATCACCAAGCCATTCTCGCAATCCATTGAGAGACATATTAGCCAAAACTGGAGAAATCGGGCTTCCTTGAGGGAAACCTTCATTCGCAGGATGAAATGTAAAGTCTTCACAAAATCCAGCTTTTAAAAATTCACGAAGAATTTTCTTATCTATTGGTATATTATCTAACAACCATTGATGGGATACAGACGGGAAAAACTGCTCAATGTCTGCATCAAGAATGTGCCGTCTAGTCGCAGTATAAGAACTACAGATTAATTTTAAATAAGTAACGCAATCATGAACTCCATGAAATTTACGGAAGCCGTACGACCTAGTATCAGCTTGTTCTTCCGCAATAGGGTCCAACGCAAAAAGGTATAATGTTTGCACAATTCTATCTTTCATAGTAGGAATACCTAAAGGGCGTTTTTTACCATCTGGTCGGGGAATATATACTCGACGAACCGGATCCGCCTTATATTCTGATAAATCATATAAAGCTTGTATAACTTCAAATTTTTCAATATCAGTATTATAGGTTTTTCCATCAATTCCTGGAGAATGTCCTCCCTTATTCGAGGTAACTTTTCGAACAGCCAGACACCTGGCCGAAAAGCTTTTGATTAACGCGTGTTGCATTGTTGACACTTTTTGGCAATCTTCTCTTCTATGAGCTTTTAATATTTTGTACTGTAGATCAGCTAAGTTAGTCTCAGCTTTGTTCCAGTTTATATCGTTCCAATTATTAACGATTGATCTCTGATAATTTCTTGTTTTCATATATAACAATACTCCAGTAATTAAATAGGATTAGCCATTTGCAAGTCAGCACCCTTTCAAGTCAAATCATAAGATTTTATTCAAACCCATTACAGGTTCGACATTCGCTTTTTGCAAACTCTTCTACCTCCATTTCGATATATCTCTTTGCAGAGATACCTCCTTCTCAACGAGTTAGGGGAAAATAAAGGCTTACCCAGTTCCTATCAAAACACAATTTTACGATTACTTAGGCTCTATACTCTACCCCGGTAGAAATGTGTCCAATCGTACATCATATAAAAAGGATGATGTACCTTCTACAGAATCTCGTATCAAGACAGGTTCGAGACGTTGTTTTCACGAGGCCTAATAAGATATAGTTTATTTTCATTAGCCATATAATCTAACCTAGCAATTTAAGTCAGCTGTCTCTGACTCTCATTTACATTGTCATCACAGCTTCACACCCCATCGTTACCAATGACGCATGCGTGATTAGGTTCTTTCCAGATTGGATTGGCGATACTATTTCAAGTATATTGCTTTGATAAGCTTTTCTGGTCGCACTTTTTATTAAACAGTCGCTGTCCTCGATTATGTGACAGCTTTATTAAGTTGCCTTAATAAAGCTACTCCTTATCCCGAAGTTACAGAGTCATTTTGCCGAGTTCCTTCAATACAATTCTCTCAAGTGCCTTAATTTACTAAATTTGTTCACCTGTGTCGGTTTTCAGTACGGTTAATTTTTTTTTAAAGCTATTTCTTGAAAATACTAAAAAACCTTTATTTAAACCATTAAATACTTGGAACATTTTTCAAAATTCCAATTAAAGATAATTTTCATATTTTGTCACTTTAAAAATAACTAAGAATAACAACTTAGCTTACCCATCGAATTTTAACTTTCGTTAAACTCTTAGGGACCGATTGAACCAAAGCGGATTAGCCTTCCTTTGGAAACCTTGAACTTAAGGCAACAATGTTTTGTTACGGAAAATGCCATACCCCACATTGTTTATCGCTACTCATATCAACATTTACACTTCTGATTTCTTCAGTTTATGTCACCATAAACCTTTTTAAATTTACAGAACGTTCTGCTACCATTTAAATTCACTAATATTTTAGTAATCTAAATCTATTGCTTCGGTAAGTGATATTAGTCCCTCTACATTTTTGACGCGAAAAAACTAAACCAGTGAGCTGTTACGCTTTCTTTAAAGGATGGCTGCTTCCAAGCCTACCTACCGATTGTTAAGATTTTTTCACTTTCTTTTTCACTTAATCACTTTTAAGGACCTTAGCAAATAGTCTGGGCTGTTTCCCTCTTGACTATGAATCTTAGCACTCATAGTCTGTCTGCTTAAATTCTTTTATTTTGTATTCGAAGTTTTATTAAATTCGGTAAAGTTTTACACCCCCCTTGTTTATTAAGTGCTCTACCTCAAAATAAAGTTTTTAAACGCTCTACTTAAATAGATTTCGCAGAAAACCAGCTATCTCTAAGTTTGATTGGCCTTTCACCCCTAACCACAAATCATCCCAGTATTTTTCCACATACACGGGTTCGGTCCTCCAATAAGCGTTACCGCTTTAAATTCAACCTGTTCATGGTTAGATCACTTAGTTTCGGGTCTTATTTTAGTGACTTGTAAAGCAATTTCAAACTTGTTGTTCAATTTCTTTTAGCCTACACTTTACTCAGCTTAAGCTTGCCACTAAAATAAACTCGTTGATGCATTATGCAAAAGGATCGCTGTCACTTTTAGTAAGCTTCAACTGATTGTTAGCATTAAGTTTCAGATATTTTTTCACCTTTCCCTCACGGTACTAGTTCGCTATCTATCATCAAAATTTCTTAGACTTTGAGGGTGGGACCTCCATATTCAGACAAAACATGACTTGTTCCGTCCTACTGATAAAAAATTTTACAATTATATTTTACAGGGCTTTTTACTACCTTCTCTGGCAAAATTTAAATTAATCGTTTTTCAATTTTTTAATACCGTAATTGGTATTAAGTCTTTACCGTTTTCGCTCGCCGCTACTTGCGGTATTCTCGGTTGATTTCTTTAATTAGCTACTTAGATGTTTCAATTCGCTAATTTGTAAATTTTATTACTTTTTGTATGATTTATACAAAGAAGAACAAAATTGCCAGTTTTAATCGGCCGGTTTTCCATTGCGGAAATTTAGACACGCTTTATTTTGCTGTCTAACGTTTCGTTTTTATAAACGTCCGCATTTAATTTTGATGTAAAGGCATTCTCTTAATGCTGTATAATGACTTTTTATTAAAAATATATCTAAATTATAGTATTTTAGGTTAAACAAAAAGCTATAAACGTTACAAAAGGGTGAATAACGGGACTTGAACCCGTGACTTTTAGGGCCACAACCTAATACTCTAACCAAACTGAGTTATATCCACCAAAACGTACTACTTTTTTTGTAACAATATCAAACATTTAAAATATACTAAATATTGTTTTTATAAAATAAACGTTGAACAATATTCTATAAACTACTAGAGGTAGGACTTGAACCTACAACCTTTAGGGCATGAGCCTAACGAGTTTGCCAATTACTCCTCTCTAGCAAAGAGCATTGCTTTTTAAAAAACTATAACAACACGCATACACAAATTATTAATCCCAATCTAAAGCTCCAATATACCAAACGTACACGAAACCAACCCCTAATTCAATAACAAAATCAATCATGGACCAAAAGCCAATCGCAGTAAGTTTGGAGAGAGAAACGGTCCACGGTAATAAGAACATAGTCTCAAGATCAAAGACAATGAACAGGATTGCAACTAAATAAAATTTTATTTCAAACGTATTCCGTGCATCTTCATAGGCTTCAAAGCCACACTCATAAGGAGAAAGCTTTTCAGTCTCTGGATTTTGAATTGACAGTACGTAAGATAATGTTGGAATAATAAGCGCCAATACAATCGCGATTATTATAAATATTACAATTGTAGCATATTCACTATGTAATAAAGATTTAGGAATGTTAAACAAACCATATTGTTCAAGCTCTGAAATGCTTAATGGTTCTTTTAATTCAAAATTATTATTAATCAATATCATTTATATATTTTTAAGTCAAACAGTTCTTGATTTCAATAAGATTGAAAAGAGTGGGATTCGAACCCACGGTATATAAATATTATATACAAAGGTTTAGCAAACCCTCGCTTTAAGCCACTCAGCCATCTTTTCGAATGTATTATGTATTATAAGTGTATAATTTAACTAAAATATTAAATTAACCTAATTCTAGTTTTGTCATCACATAGTGATGAAATTGAAGAGTTGGTAAAGAAACAACTACGATTGGCATAAAGCCATGATTTACTCCACAAATTTCACTACACTGACCAAAGAATACTCCAACACGCTTAATAAACAGATTTATTTGATTTAATCGACCTGGACAAGCATCAACTTTTAACCCAAAAGATGGAATTGTCCAACTGTGTAACACGTCAGCAGCAGTTACCAACAGTCGTAAATGTGTATTTGTTGGTAAAATTACTCTTTTGTTTGTTTCTAACAGTCGAAAATAACCTTGCTTAGTTTTAGGTAAACCGTCTAAAACCATCATATAACATACGTATTTTAAACTTTGATCATTTTTTTGACATGAATTGAAATCTGAAATTTCATAACTCCAAAACCACTGGTGGCCTAAAATTTTTAAAGAAAGTTCAGGTTCTGAAATTTCATCCATAGCATATAATAAAGTAAACGATGGTGTTGCAAGAAGTAAAAGGATAAGAGCAGGAACTGATGTCCAAATAATTTCTAGCTCATTTGAATGAACAAATTTTGCATGGAATTTATTATTATATTCATTATAATAATATAGTGTATAAAATATTAACCAACCAACGAACATTACAATAACAAACAATAAAAATAATAAATGTTTGTTGAAAAGTAAAATACCTTCCATAGAAATACTTGCTGGTTCCTGTAAATAAGTTTGCCAGTACATAGGGCTATCGCATTTTAAAAAAAACATCATTTTATTAGATTCCAAAAGGAGTCGAACCTTTTTTATTAATTTCACCTAACTAGAAATTGGAACTGAACTTAGTCTCAAAATTTTTATTTACTGATTCCCGTTAAATTACAAGTATTTAAAATAAATTTTTTGATTACCCTTGAATTTAGAAAATTTCAGGTCTTATAAGCCTAAGTAGACTCGAACTACTCACCTTACGCTTATCAGGCGTACGCTCTAACCAACTGAGCTATAGGCTTTAAAAGTTATCCTTAACGGGATTTGAACCCGTGCTACCGCCGTGAAAGGGCGGTGTCCTAACCCCTAGACCATAAGGACTAATTTTTTTATTAAATCCCAAATCAATCAAATAAAAATTACGATTTGATTTTCGTCTTGAAGATCGCTTCTCCCTTCATATAACTCGAAAAGTATCTAACAAGAATTTTTTTCATTTCACTGTTGAAATTTTACCAAAAAACTGATGAAATTACAATATCAGAATACTTAAAAGGATGTTACAAACACAAAAAGTACTTTTTGGCCAATTTGATACTAAAAATATAAATTTTTCATAACAATAGAAAAGATCAATAAAACGATAAATTTATGCCTCTAAAACATCCCATTATACGCCCCAAAAAGTGGTACGTTTGCGCAATACGTATAAAGATACAGTTATTTTTAAAATAACAACAATTTAGACACTTTTCGAGTTATATGAAAAAGTGAAATTACAATAATTAAGATGATTAAAAAAAATTACAAATAAGAAAACTATTTTTTAATTTTGAAATTAAAGAATTGATTTTGAAGAAAGAAACTAATAAAACGATAAATTTATGCCCCTAAAACGTCCCATTATACGCCTCAAAAAGTGGCACGTTTGCGCAATACGTATAAAGATACAGTTATTTTTAAAATAACAACAATTTAGACACTTTTCGAGTTATGGAAGGAAAATAGAATTGAAATAAAGTTAATATTATATAACCGATATGATAATATCTAATTAATATTAATCACCTTTTATCACTTATTATTATTTTTAGGTAGATAATTACCACTATTAAATGTTTTTCCTTTAAACGTGCTTCCAAGAAGTTTCTGGTTAAGTATCAAAGTAGCTATTGAAGTAATATTCTTCATATTAACTAGAACAGCGTTACCACGATACCGATATAATCAATTAATCTATATTAGTTGGAGGTTCTTTTTACTTTTATCATTAAGTTATTTATTGCTGACAGTCTGTGTATTAATTAATTTTAATTGGTTACCTCATTAAGTCATTTTTAAATAACACCAACTACTAATATCTCAAAAAAGATATTAAGCTGAAGCCAAAAATTACTTGACTAAAAACATCAGGAAATGTTAAAATAAAGTTGCTATTAAGAAAAATCCAAAATAAGTAAATTTTCGAAGCGTTCTTAATAAATTCAATCTTTCTTTCATATAATATAAAAATAATCTTTACCGTTTTCGTCAGTATATACGTTATATTTAGAGACCACTGAAAAATAGTTCTTTCATTTATAATTTATTAAATTCTATCGTTTCATATTTATTATTATAATATTAATTACTAATTATAGCATTATTTATATTAATATAATAATTCTAGATAATGATAATATCTAATTAACATTAATTAGATATTATTGTATTGGTATATATATATATTACCTATATATTAACTTTATTTCAACTTTACCTTCCTTCTATAACTCGAAAAGTATCTAAAAATAATCTTTACCGTTTTTGTTAGTATATACGTTATATTTAGAAATTACTGAAAAAACAGCTTTTTCATTTGTAATTTTTTTTTGAACATTTATAATTTATTAAATTCTATCGTTTCATATTTATTATTATAATATTAATTACTAATTATAGCATTATTTATATTAATATAATAATTCTAGATAATGATAATATCTAATTAACATTAATTAGAT
>Ga0209630_10000617_pt1 | contig 40688 bp, 24 predicted proteins | sample COG_01_FD_184745 | JGI IMG/M metagenome (GOLD analysis project Ga0209630, IMG submission 184745) | Pelagic Microbial community sample from North Sea - COGITO 998_met_01 (SPAdes) (version 2) | ecosystem: Environmental > Aquatic > Marine > Neritic zone/Coastal water | place: Helgoland, sampling...
CGATGGCAGACGGTGCATTTGGATTATCCCGTCAAATTCAAGCCTCGCTTTCTCCCAAAAAGTGACCAGGGTATCCCTCAAATCCAGCATCAATTGACCTCAAAAAAGGAGGTGATTCAAGACCACGTCTCCAAAATTCTCATTTACCAAGGACACCTTCAAGCCATTCGACCCCGCAACGAGGAAACGAACGCGCTCAAGCCGGCTTGGAACAACGGCTATCTGCCGGGATTGGACATGGCCGCGCTGTATATGATGATAGCGGAGTACAAGCCTAAGCGTTACATGGAAGTCGGGTCAGGCAATTCCACTCTGGTAGCGGCGGCAGCTAAAAACTCACATTCCACGGATACCGAAATCATTAGCATAGATCCGTTTCCTAGGGCTGAGATTGACCAAGTATCTCAGACCATCCTTCGCCTGCCTTTTCAAGAAGTTGGTCTCGAATACATGGAATCTTTGGAGTCAGGAGACATTTTGTTTATTGATAACAGCCACCGCGTTTTGCCTAATTCAGATGCAACGGTTTTCTTCACTGAATGGCTCCCTGCACTAAAGCCAGGTGTTATCGTGCAAATTCATGACATCTATTTGCCTTGGGATTACCCACAAGAAATGTGCGACAGGGCCTATTCAGAACAATACGTTCTAGCCATGGCGTTATTGAGCAATCCACAGAGGTACCAGACCATCTTCCCTGCGTATTGGGTGGATCAACAGCCCGACCTTAAGTCGCAACTCGCATCCATATGGGATCACTCCAATACCCGTGGAGTTGAACCGCATGGCGGATCCTTGTGGTTGCGAATAGGCGAATAAAACCTGCCAAGACCCGAGGTCAACGCTGAATGAGCATTGGAATTTGAACCGCTTCACCATCAACTGTCTGAAGCTTTAATGTGTACATGCCCTCTGCAAAGCCGCTCAATTCCAATTGGGTGGTGAAACCGTTCATGGGCCAAGATGCAACAACCTTCCCTCCTACGCTGACCAATTCCAAAAAGGCAAGGGGTGCATTGGATGAACCCTGGGAAACATTGATCGATTCGGATGCAGGATTGGGATAAACTTGGAATCCCATCAACTCCCATTCTGGAACATGATTGATCAGCAGGTCGACTTCCAATTCCACGGCTCCTGAACATCCGGTCGTATCGGTCTCCACGACCGTTATCAACCCGCTGCCCGTCGACTCCCAAGATACCTGTATGCTCAGCAACCCCGTACCTGTCGCTTCGCCAATGATGCTGCCGCCGTTAACTGTCCACGCGTAGTCATTTTCTGCAACTCCATCGTAACTGTAGAATTCAATCGTCAGGTCTGTGGCTGTTGTTGCTCCTACCAAATTGCCTTGTGCCACATAGAAACACGTGCCATCGTCCACATTTGCCGCCACCTCATAGTTGCAGGCCACTTCATCCAGGCAACCTGCAACAGCAGGAACGCCGGCGCACTCGCAATCTTCTCCGTAAACATCGAGCACGGTTTCTTCGTTTCCATCATCACATGATTCACCCGGACTGTAACAAGATCCGTCGTCGGCGTTGGCTTCAACATTGAAGTTGCAAGCTGCAACGTTCGTACAGCCCGGCACAACAGGCAGGCAGAATTCATGAGAAACCGAGTCCCCAAAATCTGGATCATCCATCGCGACAATCAAGGCCCCTTCAAGGGTCTCCAAAACATAGTTTCCATCAATTTCACATCCCGGCCATTGACTTCCATACATGCCATCTCCATATGAGTCAGAAACAGTCAAGGTGTGGCAACCATGTGTCAAGCATCCGCTCCAAACCTCTTCAGTATCCTCCGTTGAATAGTCACCCGTGTTGACTTCAACCAAAGTTTGAGCATTTGCATCGGCGATGACCCAGCTCACTTCCTCTGGCCAACAATCCGTCATTACAGTAAAAACAACCTCCGTACATGGGTAAGAACAACTGCCATCATCCAGCGTAGCATCCGCTTCAAAATTGTCTGCATTGGGGTCAGTGCATCCCGGAACCAAGGCACCGCATTCCGGTGTGCTGAATGTTAGCGTATCACTCGTCAAGGTGTCGACTACGAAATATACTTCATACGACGTATTCGGCATAAGTTCTTCAAGGATCGCTGACGATCCATTGTTCAATTCAACTCCCATCGCTTCGGTCAATTCACATGACCAGGCCGAGCTCGCTGAATCTTTGTAGCACAGAATATCCGCTTCACACAAAAAGCTAGAAAATGTAGCATCCAAAGTCGCGATGGTCAACACCGTATCTGCTTCCATGTCGTAAACGCAGCTAGCCACTGCCTCAAAAGACTCAATTGAGCATTCTACAGGACCACAGCCCTCAAGGGCGAGGTTGACAGAGTTTGCGACGTTCAGTCGGCCCCCCGTGGCGACTTCGGTCAACAAATTGGAAACCAAATCAACACCATTGAAAATATAGCCTCTCACGAGATCAGCTCCACCTTGTGGGTTGGCGATGGAAAGCGCTGCTAGATCAGGACAAGGCACGCTGTAAACCAACGCAATGGCCCCCGCTACGCATGGACTCGCAAACGATGTACCGCTCGTGTTTCCATAGCCGCTGCTGCCACTCGGCAAGTAAACTTGATCTCCGGGTGCCCCCAAATCAATCGTATTCACCCCGTAACCGCTAAAGGTCCTCACGTCGTTATCGTTGGTCGCCGTTACAGAAACCATGTAATCTGATCCGCATGCCGTCGGCATATCCCCGACGGCATCAACATTCAAGGCTGCGTTCGTCGTCGCCCCGCAATTCAAGATGCCCGAAGCACCCAATTCATCGTAGTACGCGCACCACAAAGGATAATTTGCCGGATTGGCTTGATCGATGCCCCAAGAAGCGTTGGTCGCAACAACAAAAGCACCGGATACGCCATCAGTCGAATTGAATGCATCGCGCATGACCTTGGGATACTCATACGCTGCAATAACATTGGACTCTGACAAACCACCCGCCATGTCAATCTGCATGATGTCAACATCCCAGTTAACGCCTACTCCACCCGATCCATTGTCACCCGTCGCTCCAATCATACCGCTGACAGACGTGCCGTGACCTCCGCCCGCAATGTTGTCTGTATTGTTACCCGGATTCCAACCATTGAAATCATCCACATATCCATTTCCATCATCATCTATACCGTTATCCGGAATTTCTTGGGCATTGGTCCAGTGGTTATCAATCAAGTCAACGTGATTGTAATTTGAGCCACCGCCCTCCAGCACGGCGACAACAACGCGCGAGCCATTGCCTGCAACCCCTCCCGTAGTCACATCCCAAGCAAGGTCTGAATCGATGTCGTGGTCACCGGATTCAACATGGTGCCATTGTTGACCAAAGTTCGGGTCGTTCGGCACCGTTTCGCGGTGCTGCACCATGTGATTTAATTGCACGGCCTTGACATGCCTGTGAGCCCCGAATACAGCCAATGCATCCGCCCAATTTTCTCCAGGAACATGCAAATGATAAATCTTTGTAGAGGGGGATGGAATCCCCATAACAGCAAAATCAACAGAAGACTTCAGCGATGCAAGCACCTTTTCTGCCTCAACTTCCGGTTGAATCATAACGAGCAACTCATGTTCTATGTAAGGTGTTTCGTCCGAGGATATTTGACCGTAGCTTTTTAATGTGATCAGGGCCAAAGAGGCCACAAAGAGATGGGCTCGATAGAATTGCATGAGAATGAATTACAGGTTCATCCAAAATTAAGTTGAACTCCATATAAATCATGGGGTTTCCGCAACTTATTACAGAATCAAGACGTATGCGAATGAAAAAACAAACCTATGTGTTCGATCACTGCCGTTTTGAATGTGCCAAATGGAGATGAGGATGTTCGGTCTTTGGCCCTGAAAATCTCAAAAAGACAACGCCACCGTGGGCCAGACTGGTCTGGTGTTTACCAACACTCGAGCGCTGTTTTAGCTCATGAGCGTCTAGCCATCGTAGACGTTACGAGCGGTGCACAGCCGTTGATTGATTCGGAAACAGGAAGCGCGCTCGCTGTGAATGGAGAGATTTACAACCACAAAGCTTTGCGCAAGCAAACAGCGTCATTTCCTTACCAGACAGGAAGCGATTGCGAAGTGATTTTGGCTCTTTATCGATTGCACGGCGAACAATTGGTTCATCAACTCGAAGGCATGTTCGCTTTTGTCTTATTTGACGAACAAAAAGAAACCTGGTTAATTGGACGTGACTCCATCGGAATTATTCCTCTTTATTACGGCCACAGTGCCGATGGAAAATTACTCGTAGCATCGGAAATGAAAGGATTGGAATCCTTGTGTGAGGATGTCTCTGAGTTTCCTCCAGGCCACACCTGGACATCTGGAGAAACGAAGCCCAAGAAATATTACGCTGAAAATTGGATGGAGTGGGACGCTGTGCCAAAAACAGCCTACAGAAAAGAAGAGCTGCGCTCACACCTCGAACAATCGGTCAAAAGTCATTTGATGGGAGACGTACCATACGGCCTGCTCATCAGTGGTGGCTTGGACTCTTCGGTCATTGCCGCTATAGCTCAAAACTATTCGAAGAAACGCGTGGATGAAGGAGATGCCAGCGCAGCTTGGTGGCCACAAGTTCACAGCTTTAGCATTGGATTGGAGGGAAGTCCCGATGTAGCAGCCGCACAAAAGGTGGCCGATCACATTGGTACCATCCATCATCCATTGGCTTTCACCATCCAAGAGGGATTGGATGCTATAGAAGATGTAATCAAACACATCGAAACATATGATGTCACCACCATCCGAGCATCCACGCCCATGTATCTCATGGCGAGACAAATTAAAGCCATGGGCATCAAAATGGTTTTATCCGGCGAAGGAGCGGACGAATTATTTGGAGGCTATTTGTATTTTCACATGGCCCCAGATGCCAAGGAATTTCATGAAGAGACAGTACGCAAAGTATTGGCTTTGAATAAGTTTGATTGTTCTCGAGCCAACAAATCCATGATGGCTTGGGGCATCGAAACCCGCGTTCCATTCTTGCACAAACCCTTCGTGAATTATGCCATGTCGCTCGATCCAGAAGCCAAGATGGGTGGAAACGGCCGCATTGAAAAACACATCATTCGGGAGGCTTTTGAAGGCGTGATTCCCGATGAAATATTATGGAGACAAAAGGAGCAATTTTCAGACGGTGTCGGATACGGTTGGATCGATGGTCTCAAAGACCATGCAGAACTGCACGTCACCGATGAAGAAATGGACCGTGCATCTGTGCGCTTTCCAATCAATCCTCCTGCTACCAAAGAGGGATACTTCTATCGCACCATATTTGAAAAGCACTTTCCTTCAGCCGCTGCTGCCAACTCCGTTCCCGGTGGAAAATCGGTCGCTTGCAGCACAGAGAAAGCCCTAGAATGGAATGAAAGTCTTAAGAATGTAGTGGACCCGTCAGGACGGGCGGTCACCGATGTCCATGAGCAGGGCTACAATGCTCAAGGAGAAGAAGAGGCAAAATAAATCAGGACGATTGATCCAGACGTTTCTGGTAACGAGACTGCACCAAATCAATCAAAATCAATACGGTCACTGCAAAGTAGAACGTTGTCTTATTGAGTGCGTGGACTTCACCCCCAAATAAGGTCAGATGTGCCAAATGTCCACCTTCCGTGAGTAACATGATTCCGACCAGCAACAGAATGAACAAACCGAGTACTTCATAAGCACGGTTCTTTTTCAAAAACTCCGAGACTCGGTCCGCTAATGCGAGCATAATTGCCCCGCTTATCAAAATACTGATGACCATCACTGACATGGAGTCTGTCAGCGCCACAGCGGTCAGGACACTGTCAAATGAAAAAACAAGGTTCATAAGGATGATCGCTGATATAGCGGATCTTGGCGACTTAGAAACCTCGAGCGAATCATCCAAATGCAAATCTCCAGCAAGCATGTGCCAAACCTCTTTGACCGCGGTATATGTCAGGAATGCACCACCGACCATCGCTATGACGCTGTGTCCACTGAATTCTCCCGAAATGACTCCTTCCCAATTGAACGAGAAAAAGGGCGCTTGTAACACCGCAATAAGTTGAACCAGCAGCAGCAATAAAATAATGCGCATCACAACCGCGCCAATGATGCCCACGCGCTGCACGCGACGTCGGTCGGCAAGTTTCACACGGGATGATTCAATCGCGATATACAGCAGGTTATCGATGCCCAGAACAGCCTCTAACGCCACCAAAACAAAAAGACTCAAGATCCAATCCATTGTTCAAATCAGTGTTCGTGAATAAAATCATCCGCAGGAAACCTGAACCTTGGTCCAAAAATCCCACCCTCGGCACGCTTGCCCATGGAAATCGCCATTGTAATGCCCGCACGCCTTGGCAATCCCAACAGACGTTTGACGCGCTTTGAATCCAGTCCTTCCATGGGACACGAATCAAATCCCTCTGCTCGGGCTGCCAGCATAAAAGTCTGACAAGCAAGAGCGGTTGTTTTATGCGCCCAAATGTCCATATGCCCCAAACCAATGGGTTCCCTTGGTGTGGGTTTACTTAAGCCTCGAATCGAAAACCAAATCCATTTGAATGGTCTGAAGATTCCAAATGGTCCTTGATTGTATACAATTTTCGTGATCTTTTCAAAATACTGAAAAGCCTTCTCCGGTGTCCCTGGCAACGAGCGGAGATGAGCTATCATGCGGTTGTTATTTCGACGCCATAAGTCAGGTCGCGCCACAAAAACAAGCAACTCCTGAGCGGTAGTGGCTGCAGGCTGACTCAAACAATATTCCGCCAATCGCTGCTTTTTTTCGGGAGAACGAACCCAGTGAATTTCCCATGCCTGCAAGTTGGAGGAGTTGGGTGACTTGAGTGCTGCATCCATCGCACGACGAACCACATCTTCAGGCACAGAGACGTCTGCATAAATGCGCGTACTTCGTCTGGATTCCACAACTTCATAAAAGGCTTTCGCATCCACTTCTGGAGCAGGTTCTAACGCCCTCTTGGACGAACGCGCCGCCGATGAATCAAACACCTTCACTTTAACCATGTGGTAAAATTAAACTGAAAAACTTAGGCCGTATGTGTCTCAATGACAACTAAATCCACATCCTGTTGCGCTTCATCATCAAAGCAAAACGCACTTTGAATCCGAACCGATGCTGCTTGAAATGCGTCTTCGTTCTGAGCGTGAATCCACGCCAATGGTCGATCTTTAGTTACGCGTTCACCTGGCCGCAACCATCCTTGACATCCCACTGCGTGATCAATCGCTTGACCGGCTTTGGTGCGTCCGCCTCCTAGCCCAACTACCGCCAATCCCAGAGCCCGGGTATCAACTCCAGTTATCCATTTTTCCAATTGCCCATCAGGCGCCATTACTGGCCGAATGACTGCAGCGGACTCGAAGTAAGAAGGTTTCGACAACACATCGACAGGCCCGCCCATCGCATGCACCGACCGTTCGAATAAAGCCGCAGCACGGCCCGAAGCAAGGGCTTGATGCACTTGAATACGCGCAGCCTGTTCATCTGCAGCCAAGCCAGATAAACACAAGTTTTGCATCGCCAATGCCACTGTCACATCCCACAGCCGACCCGAAGTGACTTCGCCCGTCAGAAGTTGAATGGCCTCCAAGACTTCGAGGGCGTTTCCAGCAGAATTCGCCAGGGGCTGATTCATATCCGTGAGCAAGGCTTGAGTCGGCATGCCCGCCCTTGTTCCCACGGAACACAAACTTTCCGCCAATTCCCGAGCAACCGAAACATCCGTCATGAACGCCCCGCTGCCTACCTTAATGTCCATCACGAGCGTGTCGAGACCCGCCGCTAGTTTTTTCGATAAAATACTCGCCGTAATCAACCCATACTGCTCCACCGTCGCGGTAACATCGCGGGTTGCATACATTCTGCGATCTGCAGGGGCAAAATCAGCCGTCTGACCGGCAATCGCGAATCCCACTTCTCGCACCGTCTTTTGAAAATGGTGGACAGTTGGCGACGTGTTATAGCCTGGAATCGCTTCTAATTTATCTATCGTCCCGCCCGTATGGGCCAATCCACGACCAGCAATCATCGGAACATAACCGCCACAAGCAGCCAAGATAGGAGCCAGAATAAAAGAAACGGTATCGCCAACGCCACCCGTCGAATGCTTGTCAAGAACGGGGCCGTTCAGGTGGAAGGACGCCCAACTTAAAACAGCACCAGAATCGCGCATGGCAAGCGTCAGATCTGTTCTTTCTCGACGGTCGAGATCCTGAAAAATAGACGCCATTGAAAACGCGGCAATCTGGGCATCGGTTACTTCGTTGGCAGTCACGCCTTGAACAAAACGTTTGATTTCCGCAGAAGAGAGCGCTAAGCCGTCTCGCTTCTTTCGGATAATCTCGGGAATGAGGGATTCATCGACGCCCATCACTAAAGGGATAAAAAGAGACCCGCAATCGTCGCTGACATGAGATTCGAAAGCGTAGCAGCCAAGACAGCCTTCAAACCAAACTTGGCAATTTCTGGCCGGCGAGATGGGGCCAAGGAGCCGAGACCACCGAGTAAAATGGCTATGGATGAAAGGTTTGCAAAACCGCAAAGAGCAAATGAAATGATCGCTTTGGTCTTTTCTGACAAAACAACCTCAGCCCCTTCTGCGAGATAAGGAGCGAAATTCAGGTACGCGACAAATTCATTTACTACCAGTTTTTGGCCAATGAAGGAACCGGCAACAATGGCTTCTCCCCAAGGCACGCCAATCAAAAATGCGAGCGGAGCAAACACGTAACCCAGCAGCAACTCCAAAGTGAGTTCAGGGTGATCAAACCAACCTCCTACCCCGCTAAATAATCCATTAACGAGAGCAATCAATCCTACAAAAGCCAACAACATCGCACCGACATTCATTGCAAGCTTTAAACCTGAAGCAGCCCCGTTGGCGGCAGCATCGATGACGTTAACCGATTGGCCCTCGAGCGATTCTTCCATATCCGAGGAACTCAGTTTTTCCCGGGGTTCCTCTGTTTCTGGGTAAATCATCTTTGCAAACAACAATCCGCCTGGCGCAGCCATGAAAGATGCGGCGATCAGGTACTCCAACGGCACACCGAGGGATGCATACCCTGCCAGAACAGAACCGGCTACGGAAGCCAAACCACCCACCATTACGGCAAATAGCTCTGAAGAGGTCATGTTCTTAATGAAAGGTCGGACGACCAAAGGCGCCTCGGTCTGACCGACAAAAATATTGGCCGTCGCTGAAAGCGATTCCGCCCGTGACGTTCCCAGAATTTTCCGCAGAGCTCCGCCCAAGGTGTTGATGACCAATTGCATCAATCCAATGTGGTACAAAACGGCAATCAAGGATGAAAAGAAGATGATAACCGGTAAAACCCGGATAGCAAAAACAAAGCCCGATCCGCCAAAGAGCTCGAACATTTGATCTGAATTCAACCCTCCAAAAATGAATGAGATGCCATCGTTTCCATAATCAATGACCCGCTGAACACCCCTTGAGACTCCAAGCAAGGCTGACTTTCCGAATGGCGTGTACAATACGATCGCACCAAAAAACAATTGAATCACGAATGCACCGAGAACGGTCCTAAGCTGGATTGCCTTTCGGTTGTTGGAAGCGAAAAAAGCGATCGCCAATAACACGACCATTCCCACAAGACTCATCATCACTGTCATGAGAGCGAATCTACAATCTAATTGTAAGACTCAATATACTGTGGGCATATTTGCAAGTACCTGACATGCTTGCGGCTCCAAAGTGAAGCATTGGAGCGGCTCCACGAACACCCAATTCTCACTGAACCAGACGTCCAATCGCTTCGTTGTCGCCACCCAACTGGCAGTGCATCTGAATCAAATTCACGCCATGACATGGCAGCAAATAGTCGCCAATCTGTATTGAGCTTCAACTCCGCTCTGCCATCCAACCGGAACGTTCTAAACGAATACCCGTCCCATCCAGCCTGAGTGAATGCATGCTGCTCAACCCAAACCTCATCCATCATCGTTCCGGAGATACACGCATTCCAACGCGGTTGTTCAGTCCTTAACCAAAAGCCAGCTTGTTTCTGCTGTGAATCGAATTCCAACCGGGCAACATCATCACGCTTCATCCACAACAAACTCAAGCCGCTTTTTACACCATTCCAAACCGGAAAGTCATAGCCTAAACTGCCATATGCAATCAACCAATGGCGCGGAGAAGCTGTGAATCCATCCTCCAAAGAAACCGAATTCGTCCGCATGAAGTTTGGAGAAAGGTGGGCAGCATCACCGCCTCGCCAGTCTCGAAAGTTCCATTGTCGGTAAGCGGCTTTGAACACAAGTTTACCCGCAGGCTGTGTGCGCGATTGGCCTATTTTGTGAAGACGAAATTGACCGCGTTTTCGTTTGAATAATGACCATCGTAACTCTGAGCCCATCGCAAATTCATTGCGACTGTATCCGAGCGTCGAAGCGTAATCCAAGGTCCCTTGACGAACAAATATTTTAGCTTTTTTGTGGCGATCTTCCAGTTGCAACCACCAATGACCTGCCCACTCGGATTGCAGAAATAGCTTCCAATCTTCTCTTCCTCGCACATCTTGTTCCAGTTTGTTGCCGTTCCTAAACGAACCTTTCAAGCCTGTAACCACTGAACCATTCAGTTGCCGCTGAAACAAAAAATCAGCAATGACCAAGTGGCGTCCTTTGATTTCAGCTTGTGAAAAAGACTCGGTCTCCGCAGTGCCTCGCCAACTGAAGCTTGTGGAGCTGTTTTCCCAATCACCTGCAAGAGTCACATGGCGGCATTCAAAAGAAGTCGGACCGGCACTCAAATCACGCTCAGCTGCCCGGTACATGGGGTTGACAGCCACCCCCATCCCGAACTGAGCAAACGCTTCGTGATGCACGGTTTGTGCTTGCATCGTTACCGCGTTGAACCCACAGACGAGTGCCCCACATAAAAGAAGGTGAGTAACACGAGGAATAGCAGGTAGAAAGAAGGCTCCGGACATGGTCCGGTTTTACGAAAACCACACGAATTGGTTGCGCTCAGCGAGGCAACTGAAATGTCAAGGGCATAAACTGGCGGAGATTCGGAGAAACAAGCACATTGCTAGAACCCGTTTGCATGAGCATTCGAATGCTCTCCTCTTGCCTCATCTCGGTTTCCAGCATGACTTGACGACAACCGCCGCAGGGCGAAAAATTCAATACAGGCATATCGGAATTGGTTACCACCGCAACTTCCAAGATGCGCTCCTTGGGTCGTTGGGCACCCGCACTGAAAAACACCACACGCTCTGCGCACAAACCGCTTGGGTAAGCCATGTTTTCTTGATTGCTCCCGCTCATAATTTCGCCTGATTCTAGACGAACTGCAGCTCCAACATGGAACGACGAATAAGGCGCATACGCATTTTTGCTGGCGTCATGCGCAGCTTGAAGCAAGGCCTGGTCGCTTGGCGAAAGTCCCTCGAAGGACCATTCTTCCAAACTGAATTCTCGGGTAATGGAGCGAATCATATATGCATAAGTACGCAATTTTTCGTGGAAGGTTGCTGATGTACCTTGCAAGCATGCGAAATAAGCAAGACATTGTATCCAACTGGCTTCCCCGTTACACCGGCATGGCGCTCAATGAATTTGGAAGCCACATCCTCTTGACGAATTTCAGCAATTACCTCGAAAAGTTTGCGGAGTGGAATGCCTGTGACATCGTGGGACGGGATAAGGCAATGCCCTGTGCCACTGCTGGAGACACGACCATGATCAACTTCGGCATGGGAAGCGCAAACGCTGCAACGGTCATGGATTTACTTTCCGCCATTCAACCTCGAGCCATTTTGTTTTTGGGGAAATGTGGAGCACTGAAAGAGAAGAACCGAATCGGAGATTTGATTCTTCCATTGGCTGGTATCCGCGGAGAAGGAACATCCAATGATTATTTCCCGCCCGAAGTCCCTGCATTGCCAAGTTTTGCGCTGCAGCGTGCCATCTCTTCCACCGTCCGAGATTACAACCGGGATTATTATACCGGATCTGTATATACCACAAACCGACGCGTGTGGGAGCATGACGACACTTTCAAAGCCTATTTAAGAAGTACGCGAGCTCAAGCAATTGACATGGAAACGGCCACTTTGTTTTCCGTGGGATTTGCGAATCGCTTATCAGTCGGTGCGCTCCTGCTCGTCAGTGACGAACCGATGACACCATCGGGGGTCAAAACCGATTCCAGCGATGCTAAGGTGACCACAGAGTTCGTGGATGAGCACATCCAAATCGGTGTAGACTCGCTCAAAGAAATTCAATCCGAAGGGCGTTCAATCAAGCACTTAAAGTGGCGTTAAAAATCGCCGTCGTCGACGGTTAAGGTGTAACGATGAAGCCAATTGGCTGGCACTTTGTTGAGTTCTTCCGTTCTGATGACCCAGGCGTCGGTTTCCATCCAGTTTTTCGAACTCAACGCACCAGAATCATCGTAGATAAATAAGGTGTCAATGAAACTTGCTGGTGCCCACGCATTGGGTTGGCCACCTAAGACGTCATTGGCACCTAGGAGCATCGTCGTTCCGGCGGGGACAAGCCTTGTCTCCGGCGGCAAACCAGCATAGTCCCATGATTTGTGAACGACCGTCAATTCAGAGCTAGATTGGTTCTCTAAGCTCCATTCCAAGCGCGTATTTCCTTCACAAGAAACCAACGCAATGAGGAGCATCAAAAGTCCCAAAACAGGACATGAGGTTTGATATGAGAAAAGTCTGAAATGGGGCATGGTCATTGGATTGCATGCAAATATAACAGCGAATCCAGCAAGGCATCACCCGCACCAGGCTTGCTTATCCACTAACGTTCGAATTAGGCACCCAGCGAAACCGCATCATCGTCTGCCATGAAATCTTGTGCATCCATGAATCGATGCAAATGCGAATGCACCGAACGTGGATCCAATCGGATCCATTGATCTGCATTATTGGCATTGACCGACTCGGTAAAATCAGCTTCATAGATTGCACCCATATCACAGAGTTCGTGCCAAATTACGCTGGCATTTTTCACAGACAGTTCTCCTCTCGCACATCTGTTTTCCCATAGCGTAACGGCATCCTCCACATCGTCGAATGGCAATTGACTTAACAATTCTACAATCGGACCTTCCACCCTGGCAAATAGGCCTGAACTTGGTATGCGTAACACCAAAGATTCAGCATCAAAGTCAGCCATTGCATTGGGGTTCCAGTAGTACGCCATTTTTGTAATTGTTTCCACTCTTTACGCGTCCGTCGCGCAAATCGTTTCACTTTCTGCGGTATTTCGACGGTATTTCTTAATTTGCTGCAACTCGCTAACAAAATCTTAGCCACTTCCCATGAGCTTGCGTTTACAGTCTTTTAAGGAATATCAGGAGGCGCAACGGACAGCAAAAAACGATCCTGATGGGTTCTGGGATGGAATTGCCAGCCAATTCCAATGGATCAAACCCCACCATCAGACCCGATCCGGTTCGCTTCAAGGCGGAGATCTCAAATGGTTTGTTGGCGGACGGCTGAACATTACCGTCAACGCATTGGACCGTCATGCGATCGAACGCGGAAATCAATCGGCCATCATCTGGGAGCCCAATGACCCGAATCACCTTGGGCAAACTCTTTCGTACAAGGAACTGTACGAAAGGGTGTGCGATATGGGGGCAGCCTTGCGTGCATCTGGGGTTCAAAAAGGGGACCGTGTAATCTTGTATATGCCCATGACGCCCGAGTTGGCTGTCTCGGTTTTGGCGTGCGCCAGAATCGGTGCGATTCACAGCGTTGTATTTGCTGGATTCAGCGCGCAGGCGCTTGCCGACCGCATTCAAGATGCTGGAGCAACAGTCGTCATCACTGCCAACGAAGGGAGACGGGGCCTCAAGATCGTGCCTCTAAAATCAACCGTTGATGAAGCGCTTGAGCACTGTCCTACTGTCCAATTGGTGATCGTGCAGCGGGTGACCGATTCATCTTGCGCTATGCAGGTGACTCGAGACGTGTGGTTCAGTGAATTCTTAAATCGCGGCACAGGATTGCCCTGTCCTGCTGAACCGATGGACGCAGAAGATCCATTGTTCATTTTGTACACTTCCGGATCGACAGGAAAACCCAAGGGGGTCGTCCACACCCATGGTGGATACATGGTATACACCGCGTACTCGTTTGCCAATGTGTTTCAATATGAGCGGGGTGATGTTTATTGGTGCACGGCTGACATCGGATGGATCACCGGACACTCTTACATCATTTATGGACCGCTCTTAAATGGAGCCACGACGATGATGTTCGAAGGCATACCCACCTATCCTGGACCGGATAGGTTTTGGGCCATCTGCGCTAAACATAAAGTCAATCAATTTTACACGGCTCCTACGGCCATACGAGCGCTCATGTGCCATGGTGAGGCTCCCGTTCAAGCGCATGACTTGTCAACGCTCAAGGTCCTCGGAACAGTCGGAGAACCCATCAATGAGGAAGCTTGGCATTGGTACCACGATATCGTTGGGCAGCAAAAGTGTCCCATTGTCGATACGTGGTGGCAAACTGAAACCGGTGGAATCATGCTGAGCGGTCTCGGTTCACTTAGCCCCCAAAAACCTGCCCATGCAGGATTGCCACTCCCAGGAATCGACCCCGTTTTATTGAACCCTGATGGGACAGAATTACAGGGAGATGACGTGGAAGGGTTGCTCTGCATAAGCGCACCTTGGCCGAGCATCATTCGCACGACTTATGGCGACCACGAACGTTGCTTGAACACGTATTTCAGGCCATATCCGGGCTATTATTTTACCGGCGACGGAGCTCGCCGAGATGCGGATGGGCTCATTCGAGTCATTGGACGGGTCGATGATGTCATCAACGTGTCTGGGCATCGGTTCGGAACGGCAGAAATCGAATCGGCCATCAACGAAGCCTCCATAGCAGTGGAATCTGCTGTTGTTGGTTTCGACCATCCGATTAAAGGGCAAGCCATCCATGCTTTTGTCATTTCAGAGAGTGCATTGGATGAAGCTCAAAAGCAAGTTGCTATTGGCGATGTGCTCGAAGCCGTTGAAAAAGGAATCGGGAAAATTGCTAAACCAGCACGCGTTCAATTTGTCCAAGGTTTACCCAAAACCCGATCAGGTAAAATCATGCGAAGGATTCTGCGAAAAATTGCCTCAGGAGAATTTGATCAATTCGGAGACACTTCAACACTTCTTGACCCATCGGTGGTAGATTCCATTAAAATCGATGCTCAAACCACCTGGTTCACTGCCCCTTGAATCTCGATTGTTCGAACCAAATCCCTACCTTGACCCGTCATTATCATCCAATGAACGTCACCAAACATCAACTATGGGCTCTGGCAATCGGCTGTTGCCTTTCGTCCATCGCTTCCGTTCATGAGGTGAAAGCTCAGATTGACACGGAGTTTTGGTTCGTAGCTCCTGAGGTTTGGGCCAATCACGGCGACAGCCCGACTCTGTTGCGCTTTGCAACATTTGATGAGTCGGCCATTGTCACGGTCGAACAACCTGCCAACCCAGCATTTCCCACCCAAACACTCTCTATTCCTGCGAACAGCGTGTCTTCCTTGAATTTGGCCCCTTGGTTAGTCCAGGTAGAAAACAAGCCGGCCAACACGGTGCTTAACAAGGGGATTAAAATCACATCGACTTCCCTGATTCAGGCATACTACGAAGTAAATCCGTCAAACAATCTGAATCCCGATATATATGCGCTTAAGGGAAACAATGCGCTGGGGACATCGTTCTATTTGCCTTTTCAGAATTACTTGAATAACGGATATACACAGTCAACTGCGGGATTCGACATCGTGGCCACCGAGGACAATACCACAATCGAAATCACGCCTCGGAAACCCATTGTCGGGCACGCCCAAAACATCACGTTCACCATCACCCTCGACGCAGGGGAAACCTGGAGTGGGCGAGCGACCTCTACAACGGCAGGACAACATCCCTTCGGCAGTGTCGTCAATTCAGACAAACCCATTGCCATCACCATCAGTGATGATTCCCTCCAAGGCACCCCCTACGGTGGTTGTGCCGATTTATTTGGCGACCAAATCGTCCCAACTGAAATTGTAGGCAAAGAGTACATTGCCATCAAGGGAAATCTCAACGGTCCGGACAAAGTGTTCTTCATACCGACCGTTCCGAATACGACCATTTCTGTGAACGGCAACCTGGCCTACACGCTGACCGGTCTCACATCGATTTATGTGCATACGCTGAATGCCAACTCAGCATTTTATGAAGCAAGCAATCCGGTTTACGCATTGCATCTTACCGGCTTTGGATGTGAAGTTGGCGGCGCTTTACTCCCACCTCTCGTGTGCACGGGATCACAAGAAGTGGCCTTTGTCCGATCGACCAACGAATTCATGGGACTCAAAATTCTCGTTCCCGCCGGAGGCGAGGACGACTTTGAATTCAATGGAAATGACAACCTCATTCAAGCAAGTCAATTTTACAACGTCCCCGGCACGAATGGCGATTGGAAATACGCGAACATCACCGCCTCCTCTTTTGTGCCTGTTCTCTCGTCTTCCCGTGTTTCTAATTCGACAGCGCAATTCCACTTAGGCATCATCAACGGAGGGGCAAGCTCAGGCACTCGCTACGGCTATTTCAGCAACTATGCGGCTGAATCGTATGTTGTGCAAGTTGACGACAACAGCTTGTGCGAGGGCGATGCATTGGAATTGGAAGCCAACACCCTTATCGGGGCCACCTACGACTGGACCGGCCCCAACGGTTTTTCTGGACAAGGGAACCCCCTCTCCTTTGGGGATGTCACCGAGGGCGACGAGGGCGAATACGTTGTTTCGGGGTTTGTAGGTGCATGCCCCATCGAGAATGACACCTTAAATCTCTTGGTTTACCCCTTCCCCGATCCGCCCGTTATTTCAGGTGATTCTGTGGTTTGCGAAGGAACACCGTTCGCACTCTCGACGGATACATTGGGCGCTGTCCAATACCAATGGGCAGGCCCGGATGGGTTTTATCCAAGCGGACCATCCATTGCGGAGTCCGATGCTACGCTGGATCACGATGGCCTCTATACTCTTGTCATCAATGACCACGGTTGCTTATCTGACCCTACGCTTTGGAACCTCGATATCACGCCGGAACAATCGCTCGACATCGACCCCGCATCCGGCACGTTCTGTGCAACCGAAAATTTCACGCTTACTGCGGATGAAATCAGCAATGCCTCTTATGAATGGACGGGACCAAACGGCCAGGTTTTAAGCAATCAATTCGGAGTGCAAATCAACAATGCCCAAGCCGATGATGCGGGATGGTATACCATTACAGGACAAGCAGAGGGCTGTCCGCTGATTGCGGATTCAACATGGGTCGTGATCGCAGCCAACCCAGAAATCAACGGCATCGATGCGCCATCGGTGTGCCTCGGAAATGAAGCCATATTCACGGTCGACTTTGACGCCCCTGGCGAGTCGACGGTATGGTGGTTGAATGCCCTTGGTGATACACTGGGCACAGGCAATCCATGGAGCATTGAAGATGCCGGTTGGCAGGACGCTCAGACATACGCAGCGGTCGTCGGCTCCGAGGGGTGCTTTTCTCCTCTTGTAGAATTCGACTTTGATTTAGTACCCCCCGAGAACCTCATCATTCTCGACGCGACAAACCAACCGATTGAATCCGACCAAATATGCCAAAATGATGACTGGGCGTTATTTGGCGAGGGTCCAGCCGGGACGGTCTGGGAATGGAATGGGCCCGGAAGCTTTGATTCCAATGCAGCGGATATCACCCTCACCTCTGCACAACCAGACGAAAGTGGCTGGTACATCGCATCGGGAGCGGTTGGCTCTTGCCCAATGAATCCCGATTCTGTTTGGCTGGACGTCTACCCTACACCCGAGGCGCCCGAAATTTCGGGGTTCACAGAGATCTGTGAGGGGTCCGATTGGCAATTAATCGGCACAACCAACGGAACAGGCTCCATCGAGTGGTACCATCCATTTTGGGGGTTCTTCACTGGAACGAATTGGACCCTTCCGGAAGTTCCTGTCGCCGGGGGTGGAATCTTCGAAGCGTACGTCACGGAGTCGGGATGTACTTCACCTGTCGCATATGGAACCCTGGACGTTGCCCCCTTGCCTGATGTCGTGTTACAATCTTTTAATACGATTCTCGTCGAGCATTGCCCATTGAACACTCCAGCCCTCGATTTACCTGAATACGACCTGTTGTACAATGCCTCCTGGACGTATACGAACGAAGAAGGAACTTCCACCAATTTTGGAGACGGCATTGGTCTTGCCGCGAACAATGATGGATTTTATGAAGTCTTTTTGTCTACTGGCGCACCGTGCGATTTGGAAGCCAACGGAAGCTTTGAAGTCGAGACGGTGCTTTGTGAGCTCATTGTACCGAATGTGATTTCTCCCAACCAAGATGCTCAAAATGAGCAGTTCGCGTTGCCCGACCTAGCGTACTTCCCCTTCAGTACATGCACCATTTACAACCGATGGGGTCAAGCAATATTCACCTCAAGCGACTTCGGTAACTCCGCCGGTTGGCAGCCTTCAGCGACTGAAGCAAGCGAAGGCACCTACTACTACCGCGTCCGCATAAACCGGGTCTCAGGCGACCTCACCATTACCGATGAGAACGGTACCACAACCTACACCGAGCCCGGCGTTATAGAGTTGGTCGGAAGTTTGACCTTGGTCCGATGACTGAAACCATTCGACCGCCTTTGGTTTTTGCCGTTGCTGCGGCTTATGTGACACTGAATTTTTTCTTTCCCGGGACTCAGGTTGAAGCAGATTTCGTCCTGAGCGGACTCCTCCTTGCAGGACTCGTGGTCATCGGCATCCCACACGGGGCATTGGATGTCTGGACCTACCAACAACGAAAAGTGAACGGGCTATCGACTCTGCAGTATATCATCGCGTACCTGCTGGCCATTGCGTTCGTTTTCGGATTTTGGATGGCATTTCCTGTGATGGGACTGGCTTTGTTTTTGGCCTTAAGTGCTTGGCACTTTGGTCAGGCTGACATCTCCATGTGGGGCCTTCGTCAGGGCGGCTGGATGTGGGGCACGCTCGCCCTCGCAATGGTCTTGGTTTGGCACACGGACGAGGTCATGCAGATTGTAGGACACATGGGCATTGAACAGGCGCTTCAACAAAAAATCACTGCTGTTGCTCCGTCGCTTCAATGGATTGCCGTCATCGGTTGGTTTGCCGCTGCCGCACGAGCAATCTACCTGCGCAATGCTCATTGGTTGTGGACGTTGGGCATGCTGGCATTCACGCCTTGGATCCCCTTGCTCTTGGCCTTTGGAATGTACTTTGTTGGTCAACATAGTTTTGCCGGCTGGTGGCATCTTCAAAATGAAACCCACATGCGTTCGACAGAATTGTGGCTGAAAGCACTTCCATTCTCACTCGGCGCCTGGTCATTAATTGCACTTGGAGTCTGGTTTTTGACTTTTGGGGTAAATTCTGATCTCCAAGCAACTTCCGGAGCGTTTTTCATGTTAATCGGTTGTATCAGTATTCCTCATATTTTTGAATCCCATTGGTTTCTGCGAAATGACGCAGGCGAGTAAACTCATCGATTCCATTTCTGCTTCATGCGACTCCGCTTTTTGTTTCGACCATTGATCCTGCTCCTTTTGGGCATATGCATGTTCCGAACAGGCACTGCCCAGCTGGATACAGAATTTTGGTTTGCAGCTCCAGAGGTCTGGGCAAACCACGGAGATCAACCCATTTTACTTAGGTTTTCCACGTTGGCAGAGGCCGCAAACGTAACCGTTAGCCAACCCGCGAATGGCATGTTTCCGATCCAAAATCTGAGCATTCCCGCATTCGGAACCCAAACGCTCAACTTGACTCCATGGATCAATGACATTGAGAACACGCCATTCAACACCGCCTTGCCTCAAGGATTACTCATCGAATCCGACGTTCCCATCACGGCATACTATGAAGTCAACAACAACCTGAACCCCGATATTTTTACCCTCAAGGGGAGCTCCGCGTTAGGGACCGAATTCTACACTCCTTTCCAAACGTATTTATCCAATTTCTACCCTCAATCCAAAGCAGGAATTGACATTGTCGCCACATCCGACAACACCGAAATTACCGTAACTCCAAGCGTCAACCTTGCCGGTGGATATGCCGCTGGTGTAGCCTTTACAATTCAATTGGACGAAGGAGAAACCTATGCCCTCCGAGCCGAAGGTGCTGCGGCTTCGCAACATCCAAGCGGAACATACATCACAAGCAATCAACCCATCGCCGTGACCGTTAGCGATGATTCCTTGCTCGGTGAATTTTATACCCCTGGAAATTGCCAAGACATCATCGGTGATCAAGCCATCCCCTTGTCTACTGCCGGCACAGAGCACATTGCTGTCAAAGGAAACCTGAACGGTCCGGACAAAGTGTTCATCCTCGGTACAGAAGAAAACACATCATTATCCATAGACGGCAATTTTGTTTGGACCCTGTCGGAAGGTGAAACATACACCCACACGTTAACCAATCCAGCGTCTTACTACGAAACGAGCGCTCCAGTTGTGGCGCTCCATATGACAGGGTTTGGATGCGAAGTGGGTGGAGCCATTTTGCCACCGATTAGCTGCACCGGGTCCAATGAAGTGGCCTTTGTGCGTTCCAGCAACGACTTTATCGGAATGAAAATTTTGGTTCCCGCTGGTGCTGAAGGAGATTTCACCTTCAATGGGGCCACAGGAAATGTAACAGCGGTCAACTTTTCTGCTGTTCCAGGAACAGGGGGTGAATGGATGTACGCCAACATCACCGGGTCGGGCTTTATTCCCACTGGTGGTCCCTCCAGGCTTGTTAACGGTGCTGCAAAATTCCACCTCGGAATCATCAACGGCGGAGCTACCTCTGGAACGCGTTACGGGTATTTCAGCGACTTTGCGAATTACCAACACAGCACTTTTACTGCAGATAATGAGCTGTGTGCTGGTGAAGTCGTCGAGTTATCGGCCAATGCAATCCTCGACGCGACCTACGATTGGACCGGCCCGAATGATTTCACAGCCAGCGGAGATCAAATCAATATTGGCCCGTTGACGGTGGAAGATGCAGGGCTTTATATCGTATCGGGCATGGCCGGCGATTGTGAGATTTTACCCGATACGTTGGAGTTGTTCGTAGCACCTCAACCGCCCGTTCCTGATTTATTGATCCCAGAGGCTTTGTGTGAAGGCGATGATTGGTCATTTACGGCTTTGACAGCCGCAGATGAATGGACATGGAGTGATGGCGACGGAAATCTTCTCAGTACAGATAGCACGAATACTTTTGAAAATGCGACACCCAGTGATGCGGGAGCATATTCACTGACCATCGTGACCGAATCGTGCACCTCTGAATCTGCCGAATTCGACCTGGTAGTTTATGGAACGGAACAAGCCCCACTCGATGAAAATCCCATCGAAATTTGCGAAGGCAGCAGTTTGACCCTTTCGCCGAGCGGAACCATTCCGAATGCCATTTGGGAATGGACGTCTCCAAACGGAAGCGCGATTGAGACGGAAGAATTCTTCATTGCTTCGACTGATCCCGAAGATGCCGGAGTGTATACCTTGGGCGGCACAAGCAACGGATGTCCAATCTTGACGGCCTCTGTGCAAGTTGAGTTGAGCTCAACGGCCTCAGTTACATTGGATGTTCCGGACTTCCTGTGCAACGATGCACCGACGGTTGCCGTCACGACAGACGATTCTTACAGCGGTTCATGGTCAGCTACATGTTTGAATTGTCTTTCAAACACTGGTGTAATTACGCCCGCCGCTGCCGACCCAGGATTCATCGACATCACCTACATTTCCAATAACCCGTGCGGTCAAACAACCTCCGTAACAGTCGAAATTGGAACGGTTCCGGATTCCAGTATCCTGGATTGGACTGATTGCGAAGGCGCAGGGACTGTGCAATTGTCCGGCGCCACACCAGGCGGGACCTGGTCAGCAGATTGCACAGGATGCTGCAATCCAGCAGGGGCATTCAACACGGCAGAGGCAGGCATCGGTACATGGGAATTGACTTACACCTTATCGGGCGATTGCCCCTCGACAAGCAACGGCGCTTTCACTGTTACATCGAATACAAGTAGTGCGTTTTCACTAGCTAACCAAGCTTGTTTGAACGATGGTGTCATTGCAGTGAGTGCAGATGAACCCGGGGGGGAATGGACCGCTACGTGTGCTACCTGCATCTCGGACAATGGACAATTCTTGCCGTCGGATGCGGGCGTTGGCCAGCACACAGTGACCTACGTCATTCCCGGTGCATGTGGAACAAGCACGGACATGGTCATTGCCGTACTGGAACTCCCCGATCCAGGGTTTACGTTTGCGCCACTGGAAGGCTGTGCTCCTGCAATGGTGGAGTGCACAGCACCTGATGACCCATCCATCATCAATTGTACTTGGACGTATGACCAAAATGGCATTGGAGCATCCTTGCCATGTGATGAAAACACCTTCGTTTTAGAAGATCCCGGATGCTATAGCCTCATGCATACCGTCACGAGCGGAGCGGGCTGTACCAACAGTACCTCGGCATCGGAATTGCTCTGCTTGAGTGCACCACCTTCTTCCGATTTTGCATTGTCACCTGCACAACCGACCATTTTTGATCCGGTCATGGAAGTCTGGGCTATGGATTCCATTGCATCGAATGATTATCTATGGGAAATAAACGATGGCATGACCTACCAAGGGCCTTACCAAGTATGGGCGATATCTGCGTTGGGCGAGGATGCCTTTAATATCTGCCTAGAGGTAACGGATGAGGTAGGGTGTTCCTCCCTCACCTGTGAAGCCATTCAAATGACTGAAGGCCTCAACGCCTATGCCCCATCAGCATTTACTCCGGACTATGACGGCCACAATGATGCATGGCGCATGTACGTGACAGGCGCAGTGACGCGCTTTGAGTTGCGCATCTTTGACCGCTGGGGGGCACTCGTATTCACCACGGAAAACCCTGAGGAATACTGGACTGGTAATGTTTCAAAAGGAGCACATTTTGCTGCCGATGGCGTCTACCACTATGAAGCGGTTTTGCGCGATGACGCATACAAGGTCAAGACCATGCAAGGACATATCTTTTTAATTCGTTGATTTTTTGATTCAAGAAATGAAGAACTACCACAACCATTCTCTTCTATTCATTGTATTTGGGTGTCTTATCGGAGCAGGCTGTGGGACCGAAACATCCGACTCCACGGATTCCTTTAAAAAAATGAAGCCCTTTGAGGCCGAGGCATGGAAATGGTCCACTCCGGATGAAACATGGGACGCCTGGAATGCGGGGGCAACCTTGGATGCCGTTGACCGTTGGAAATCATTGCAGAACGTCGCAACAAACACCCGAACCATCCAAGGCGAATGGCGTTTAGAAGGCCCCACCAACATCGGTGGGCGGTTCAATTTCTTGCGACAGCACCCGACTGATCCCACCATTTTGTTCGCGGGCAGCAGCAGCGGCGGGTTGTGGAAAGGCGTTGGGATTTCGGGCGGTGAAAATGGATCTTGGGAACCGCTTACGGAAGATTTTCCGGCGATGGCCATGGGTGACCTGGCGTTTTATCCTGGCAATCCTGACCGGATATTTTTAGCGACTGGAGACCCTCAAATCAGCAGCTTTCCTCGCATGGGAAATGGCGTTTATCGCTCGTTGGACGGAGGTGAAACATGGCAAAACATGGGATTGGATTCCATGGGAGTGATCAGTAAGCTACTCTTTGTGCCTTCTGGAGGAGCCGTTGAAACTCCCATTTTGTTGGCAGGTGCCATGGGCAACCCGGCGACTACCGGCGACTACCGCGGGCTGTTTAGGAGTTCCGACTCTGGTAACACGTGGGACCAAGTCCTGTTACCCAATGATTCCACTGGCATCACGGACATCCTTTACGATCCAGAATCTGCAGCAATTTTTGCTGCTGCCTGGCAAAGAACTCGGAATTCAACAGCCAGTGAGGTGTGGGGACCGCATTGCCGCATTTGGAAATCCAATGATGCCGGAATGAATTGGGAAGTGTTGCCCAACCCTTGGGGGGAAGGCATCCGGGGACGAATTGGCTTGGCTCAATCTCCACAAGGCGTCTACGCTTTGGTCGTAGGCCAAGACCATCAGCTGGATAACTTGTACCGAACGACTGACGGCGGTGGTTCTTGGAGTGCCGTGATTCCCGAAGACAACCTTCCCGAAAATGCATTGGGAGGATTTGGTTGGTATTTCTCAAAAGTGCGCATCAATCCATTCGATTCGGATGACATCAGCATTCTCGGGGTCAACACATGGAACTCAGTGAACGGCGGCGTGAACTGGAACCTTATGGGGCCCGAATGGTGGTCTTACGAAGTGCATGCCGACAAGCACGACTTGCAATGGATTGGATCGCAAACGTGTGTGCTAGCAACCGACGGTGGATTGTACAAAACCGAGGACCACGGTGCGACATGGTCAGATATTGAAGACATCCCGGTCACTCAGTTTTATCGGGCTGCATGGAATCCACACCACCCCGGATTCTATTCGGGCGGCGCTCAAGATAACGGAACGACGACAGGCAATTTTGAAGACCTCGGAGGCTGGACACGTGACCTAGGAGGTGATGGATTTACGGTCATTTATCATCCAGAGGATGACGCATTGCGCTATGCAGGCTACCAATGGGGCAACTGGCGCTTTAGCATGACCACAGTGGATGAAGAGCCACTCTGGAATGACTTCACGACCGGTATCGACGAAGAGGACCGCACGTGGTGGGATTCTCCTCTGATCTACCATCCGTCGAATCCAAATGAAATGTGGACGGGTTCTCAGCGCGTCTACCGCATGCAAGATGCGCCAGTCAGCGTTTGGCAACCCGTGAGTGAAGACTTAACGTATGCGACGGAACCCGGTCTCTCCTACCGTTGTGTGAGTTCCTTGGCTGGATCACATTTCGATGCCGATGCCGTAGCAGCTGGCACCACAGACGGACGTGTTTGGATTTCATTGGACCATGGAGACACGTGGGAGCCGATGGAGGAAGGACTACCAAGTCAATTTGTGACCGACGTAGAATTTGATCCATTTCATCCCGACTCGATCTTTTGCACAGTCAGTGGTTACCGCAACGCGATTTACGCACCCTTCATCTACAAGGCCGCCATCGGAGGTCCGTGGACTTCGATCCAAGGCGACCTGCCCGAGCACCCGGTCAATCAAATATTGCCGCTGAACGATAGCATTTGGGCCGTTGCGACCGACGCAGGTGTCTTTGCGACCTTGGACTGGGGATCTCATTGGGAGCCCGTCGGTGAATTACCGACCATACCCGTGTACGACATCGTTGCAGACACCATTGCCGATCGATTGGTAGCCGGGACGTTTGCACGCAGTATGCTGAGTTTTCCATTGGACTCCCTTCTGCCCCAGCCAGAAGTGGTGGAGCCGAATACCGTCGCTGGATTGCACAATGGAACGGGCTCTTTCCTCGCCTATCCCAATCCATTCCGCAACGAACTCAACATGGATCTGCCTGCCGATGTGAAGTCCATCGTTATCCGGGATCTCACTGGACGCGTCGTCTTCGAGCAGGAAGGCTCCTTTGGCGCAGGAACGAGCAATCGCTTCACTTTGACTACTTCAGTTTGGGCACCGGGAACTTATGTGGTTGCGGTGACCAGGCATGCGCTTGGACTGCACACACAACGTGTGATAAAAATAGAATGAGTAAATTGTCACACGAATTGGGCAAAAGGAATCAAATATCTGGGATATCTGTTCGTAGGAGTAGGAATCTTAATCCTTAGTCCGGCTATCGAAGTGCTGGGGGATGACCCAGAGAAATGGGACGTCATCTTAGAAGTCACGCTTTTCCCTGACTCTGAGAGATTCTCTGATGCTCCTGACCAATCAGCAATAAGACTAATAAGGAAGGCTGAGTAAAAGTCCCTCATTCTCTCTTTAACTTGGTGGTGTATTGGAGAACCGTATTTCAACTATGAACCACCCTCTCGTCCTCGCCCTGTCCGTTGGACTCATCCTCTTCAGCCCATCGGGATTTTGCCAATCCAACGATGCACGTGTGCTGATCATCGGCATCGATGGATTGCGACCCGATTGCCTTGAAGCAGCTGAAACGCCCGCCATTGACGGCTTGATTGCGGACGGGATATTCAGCCCGGATGCCCTCAATAACGACATCACATACAGCGGTCCAGGGTGGTCCGGGATGATCTGTGGAGTTTGGTCCGATTCACATGGGGTGTCCAGCAATAATTTCATCGGAAGCAATTATGAAGATTTTCCTTCTTTCATGCATCGCCTTGAAACGGATAATTCTGCACTCAACACCTATTCCATTTGTCATTGGGCACCAATCAATGACTACATCCTTGGCGAGGACGTCGACGAAGCCCTGAACGTCTCAAGCGATGCTGCCGTTCGCGATGCTGCCCAAGCCATCTTGCAAGACGGCAACCCCCACGCCATGTTCCTCCATTTTGATGATGTTGACATCAACGGACACGGATACGGCTTTGACGCAGGGGTGCCTCAGTACATTGATGCCGTCGAAGCCACGGACAATTTCGTGGCAGACGTGTTATCGACCCTCACCAACAGACCCAACTATGCAGCTGAAAACTGGCTCGTGCTGATGTCCACGGATCACGGTGGCCTTGGGTACAACCACGGCGGAAATTCCATCGAGGAGGAGACCATTTTTTTCATAGCGAGTGGCGCCTCCATTCCTCCCGAGCTCATCGTGAAAGACACACTGGAAATTCAGTCTCCACCTGTGAATTGCGTTGCTCCCGGAGCAGCAGAATTGAACTTTGAGGGCAACGGTGATGCGGTATACATAGAGGACGCCCCTGCCCTCCAACTCGGAGCAGATCAAGACTTCACGCTCGAAGTGCGCATTCGAACCCAAGCAACTCCTGATGTCGCTATCGTGGGCAACAAAGATTGGAATTCAGGACTCAACCCCGGTTTTGTGTTCTCCTTTGAATATCCCAATGGCCCAGCTTGGAAAGTCAACATCGGTGATGGCAACAATCGAGCGGATGCCAATGGAGCGACTGGCGTAGCAGATGGTCAATGGCACACGCTTTCGTGTTCGTTTGACCGAGATGGTATGATGCGGCTCTACACCGATGGTATTTTCTCCGCTGAAGAAGACATTTCAGGGATTGGCGCAATCGATGTTGGAAGCGGCTGGTTTTTCGGTTCCGATATCTTCGGTGCATACAGCTATTCAGGAGCCATCGCCGAAGTCCGGTATTGGCACGGATTGCTCACGGAAGAAACCCTTCTAGATTGGCATTGCAGTTCCCTGACTGCCGCTCACCCCAACTGGACGTCCTTGCAGGGACATTGGGCATTGACTGAAGGAGCGGGAATGGAGGTCAGCAACAGTGCAAGCACTGGACTTGTCGGAACTGTTCAAGGTGCCAATTGGCAGCAACCGGAATCCCTCATCACCTTTGATTACAGCAATACACCGCGCGTCGTTGACATTGCAGCCACCGCCTTGGATCACATGTGCTTAAATCTAGAGCCCAGTTGGAACCTCGACGGCATCTCATGGATTGATGGATGCACCAGCACAGACGTGCAACGCATCAGCCGAGAGGAATGGAAAACCGCCATCTTCCCCAATCCCGGAGCAGAGGATTTTCAAATCACAGGGATCCCGCCGCATGCCACAATTGAAGTTTTTCAACCCAACGGCACATCCATTCATCAGGCACAACCCGGCACATCGACTCGCATAGACCCGCGCACTTCGAGCAAAGGGGTTTACCTCATCCGCATCGTCGATGGGGAGCGGCAGCGCACATTGCGGTGGATCCGACAATGACGGGGCTGTGTTCGCTGGCTATTCCTTGATTTTAATCAACTTACCTGAATCCACCGTTCCGTCCTCACGCAAGACGAATACGTGGTACAAACCAGCAGCCCAAGCATCGACGTTAATGGTGTGCTCAAACGACGACACGTCCTCAAACAACTGAGCGTAAATCGGGCGTCCTCGGCTATCATAGATTGATAGGGTCAAGTCTTGCAGGAAGTACAAGCCAAACGCAATGGTCGCTTCAGTGCTGCAAGGATTCGGATAGGTCACGACTGTTTGGAACGGGTGATCGAATGCATCTTCTTCACTGCCGCCGCCTTCCTCCTCGTCCCCTTCGAATTTAAACTCCATCCAATTGAAGTTAAACGGCGCACTCGTGATGTCAACTCTCAGCCGATAAATACCGGCATCCATATTGACGGTCTCGCTTGTAGTGGCCCAAGACTGCCAGCCTCCCGTCGGCTGAAATTGGGCTTCACACAAATACGTGGAAACACCACTAGGTCGAAACAGCCGCAATTCCATGGATCCATCTCCGTAATCTGATGCGGTGCGAAAATTGACCGTGTACTCACCCGAATGCTCCACAAGCACATCGTATTCCAAGTAATCCCCGGGGTCGAGGTAGCCTACATTTTGCCCGCCTCCCACGTCCGAAGAATTCTCAAGTTCCACTCCAGATTGAGAGACAAATGCTTCGGCTTCTACCCAGCCAGGAAGTGGATGCCGATAATCTAAATCATTGATCACATCTTCCATCTCGAAAGTAACAAGGGAGCTCCCATCACTGGAGGCGATGTCATTTCCTACGTACGACGCTTTCAAAACTTGGGTCGCATTGAGCGACTCATCCAAATCAAAGACAATGGTTCGGTTGTTGAGCGAATCCATCGCCATCGCATAAAAAGGAATCGATTCTCCATCCGCATAAAGCGTGAACACGCCCGGCGATTCCATCAGCGGCTGAACGATTGGTTTGTTCAGGGTCAGCGCAATTTGATTCGGACCGCGCGTCTTTCCTGTGAGGTAGTCCATATCCACATCATTCGAGAGGACCCCGGTAAACGCGAAATCAAAACTGTTCAAATTAAACCCCGATTGATCGGTGTAGAAACGCAGCGTTTGCTCCCCTTCCGTCAAGAGGACATCTTCTACCACCACACTCCCCCAGTCTTCCCATCCACCTGTGGAAGGCACCGATATCCCCTGGGTAATGGGGATGCCATCCAATTGCAGGTGAAAAACGCCATTTGCTCCATCCGCAGCCACCCGGAACTCCACATCATACAGCCCACCTATCTCTACATCAACGGTGTAATTCATCCACTCACCACTGGAAATCCAACCGACATTAAAGCCATTGGAGTTGACGGCATCATCACAAAACTGGATATCTACCCCATCGTTTCGATACTGCCATCCATCATTCCAGGAGGTATAGTTGCCCGTTGACACATGGTAATTCGCCACTTGGTTGTCGTAGTAGGCGTTACCGACTGTACCCAAGTCAAAATCGGTCGCATGAATGACTCCCGGAATCGGATGTGGATCTGTAAACGGGCGGGTTTCATCCGAATACACTTGTCGGAACATAGCATCCACCACATTTTCCTGAATCATGCAATTTTCAGCCTTCAATCCTTCAGCTATTTCCATTAGCGCATTGATTGCAAACTCCTGCGTCGGAGCTGGAGCACTTCCACTCCAGTAATCTAGTAAATATTGGTAGTCGTCTGTTTTCACGATGGACATCGGTGCTGAAATGCTTTCAATTTTCTTCAGCGGCCACCACGCCCAGCCTATGCCCTCATCTTCCAGTAAACGGATTGCATCTCGGAACCAAACATTCGAATTCTCCCCGCTTTCTCCCAGGTAGAGTGGAACATCATACGAGTCCCGAATGGAGGTGGCAAAGTTCATCGATCCTTGATCGTTGTGGCTCCAGTATTTGTGTGGTGAGTAAACGATTTGATCGTCCCATGGCGGGGTTAGGCCTGTAAAATCGTTGGCAAACCAATTCCCTTCAATGAACAAGATGTGATCGGGATCTACACTTCGAATGCTGTCGGTGCATTGCACGTATAAGTTGCGCAGAGCGTTTCCTCCCGGCAAATTCCAATTGGGCTCATTAAGCAAATCATACCCCGCCACCCATTGTTCGCCGACGTAATGTTCTGCAATTCGCTTCCACAACGACGCCATTTTTTGGCGGTTTTGGATGCTCTCCCATAGCGAGGGCTTCGAAGAATCGTAATCTGAAATCCCCGCATCATAACCCTGACCGCCGGGTGCTGCATGCAAATCAAGGATCACATACATCTCATTTTGAGCACACCAGGAAACGAGGCTATCCGTTAACTCAAAACCAATGTCCAACCACGTGTTTTCATAAGGCACGGGTTCCTGTTCTATGGGCAGCGTATACAGGTTGTAATGCATCGGCAACCTCACCGAATTGAATCCCCACGCCTTCAAAGAATCGATGTCCGCCTTTCTGGCATGATTTTGAAGCCATGCTGCATAAAACTCACCAGTCGCCTCTTCCCCTATGAGCTCTTGGATGGTGGCTCGGATTTCATGTTGCGGATTTGCAAATCCGGACGTTTGAAGCATGTATCCCTCCTGAACCATCCATCCCCCTAACCCGATGCCTCTGAGCAAAACAGGTTCTCCCAATTCATTCAATATCTCTGTTCCACTGGTACTCAAAAAATGTTGAGCCTGCAAAGTTTCGGCTGTCATTGATGCTAGCATGAACACAAATAGTAGCTTCCATTTCCTTGTCATGTATCCAAATTTTGAAAATTTCAATCCCTGAGTAGATTGTGATGTAAATTACATCGTTTTCCAGATTGATTTCGTCCAATAAGTGTCAAAATTATTGTCCATTTTTTGAGTTCATACCTCATTCTCACGTTTGGTACCATTTCACCGAATTCTACATGCGTCAAATCAATTTACTTCTTCTATTCTTATCCCTCGGAATCCTCAACCAGTGTGCAAGGGACGAAGAACAAAATACGCTGGTTCCCTCGGTACAATTTCCGGTCGACATCAGTGGTTTTGAAAATTCAGCGAACTCCATCTTTGAATTTCCCCTCGTCTTAGACGTTTCATCGGACCGCGACGTTACAGTTTACTACGAAACAAAACCGCTGACAGCTCTTCCAGGAGAAGATTACATTCACGTTTCAGGCAGCATCACGATTCCCGCGGGAACGGCGGCAGCATCCATTGAGGTTGAAATCATTGTGGACGAATTCAAAGAGGAGGACGAGCAATTCCGTGTGGTCATCATGGGGTCGGAAAATGCACTGCTCGAAGGGGGCTCCCAAGAAGCAATCGGTACGATTAAAAATGACGACACAATCATCCAAGTGACGACTGTAGGATATACTTCAGCAGACAGTTATCCAGGACGTACGATAGTATGGTCCGACGAGTTTGATGAAACTGAAATCAATTTAACCAACTGGACCTATGACCTGGGAGCTTCAGGATGGGGCAACCAGGAATTGCAGCACTATACCGCCTCTGTGGATAATAGTTATGTAGCCAACGGCAACCTGATGATTGTCGCCATTGACGAAGGCTGGCGATATACCTCTGCAAGGATGAAATCAATCGGATTGCAAGAGTTCCAATATGGACGCATCGATGTGAGAGCTGTATTGCCCGAAGGACAGGGAATTTGGCCGGCCATTTGGATGTTGGGCGGAAATTATCCAGCGACCGGGTGGCCCGCCTGCGGAGAAATTGACATCATGGAACTGATCGGATCCACCCCCAATTACGTCCACGGAACCGTTCATTTCGGGGATGATTACTCCCAGCACCAATACACCGGCCAAGGAACTAACATCCCTTTCTCAGAATCGTTTGCCGATGAATTTCATGTGTTCTCCATCGATTGGAATGAATCCGGAATCACCTGGCTCTTGGACGACACTCCTTTTTTCAGCATCAACAATGCCGTCAGTGGATCACAGAATTATCCTTTTGACGACCCCTTCTTTTTCATCTTGAACATCGCTGTCGGCGGACAATGGCCAGGATATCCGGATGAAACCACCTCCTTTCCCCAATTTATGGCCATCGACTATATCCGCGTTTTTCAATGACGCGGGTGATTGATTGAACGTGCAAATATTCCCGTCAAGACGTTATGAATCCCATCGACCTTCTGACCAAATTTGACCTGATCCAAGACCAATGGAACCCCCGCATCATTGCACACCTGAATGGGCAGGATGTAAAAATAGCCAAGGTGGCAGGTGAATTTGTTTGGCATGCGCATGCCGACCAAGACGAGCTTTTTTATGTCGTGAAGGGCAAGCTCAAAATACAATTTCGGGACCGCACGGAGGTGCTATTGCCCGGTCAACTGTTGGTGGTTCCACGAGGAGTCGAACATTGTCCAGTTGCGGATGAAGAAACATGGATTTTATTGTTCGAACCTCAAAGCATCGACCATACGGGTGGCGTCGACACCCCGCTTCGAAAGCGCAGTTTTGATAAACTCTAAAGCTCTGAATGAAAAAAGGGAGGCGGCTTTGAAACCGACCTCCCTTTTCATGTGGGTATTATAGTATGCTGAGAAGCACTACTCGGCGATCATGCGCATCGTCCAGAATGCTTCGCCTGGCATTGCTCCGTAGTCAACTGTAACTGTGACTCGTTCGACTCCGTCCACGTTACTGTATTCAAATACTTCGTACATGATTTCACTCGCAGGAGTGCCGGTTCCCTCATTGGGCAACTCACCTCCGTTGAACGCTTTATTGAAACCGATGTAAGCACCGAGCCCCGTCACTGTGACTGTTTCGTCTGTGGCTGAGAAGGAATGCGTGCCCGATCCATAAACGTCGAAAGGAGGGTTCAACAAATCATCTGCGACGCATGCATTCGATCCACCCATGTATCCTTCCGCCCAAACCTCACCTTGGGTCTCAATGAGGAACGTTCCGTCATCATAGAATATGAACTCATCGTCCATTTGACACGCTCGTTCCATTACACCCGCCGCATCCAATCCACCCCACCATTCACTGCTGCCTTGGACAGGTCCTACGATGTAAGAAGCTTCGCCATCAAGCTTCCACACTTTCCCTTCTGGGCTCGACATATCAGCTGCAGAGAACACGGCATTGCTGATTACGATGATTTGGCTGGCTTCGTCGCTTTGGAAATCATCGTCACTTGCTGTGAGAACCACGGTATATTCACCGTCGCCTGCGTAGGTATGAATCGGATTTTCATCGCTGCTAAAGTTGCCGTCACCGAAGTCCCAGCTGTACGTGGTGGCATTCGCTGAAGTGTTGGTGAATTCAACAGTGTTTCCCTCCTTGACGAACGTAAAGCTCGCCGCTGGAGCCGACGCTGGAACCGGCGGAATATCCGCTGGATCGTGATAGCTTACCAGGTAAAAGTTCCAAGCGAAACTTCCATCCAATCCCACAATGGCAACCTCCATTCGGTCCGATATATCACCCGTTTCCATATTGAGAATTTGGTACGTCTTACTCGATACGGGGATGTAATTATCACCCGCCTCTGTTTTTTGAACCAAACCAATGTAGGCCCCAAATCCATCAATGGTAATGCTATTCTGAGCCGTATTGAAATCAAAGGTGTAATCTCCTCCATTAGCATAGGCACTCAGGTCTTCGCCATTTGGACCGGTAAACAAACCCTCATCGCTCTCGTCATAGCACGTTTCAAAAGACACGCCGAGCCAACCGCCGTTCGCATCCGAATCGACAAAAACAGTTCCCATGGTGTTTTTCTCCCATGTACCGTCCGCATTGAACGTGTATTCGTCATCCAAAATACAAGGCCGCTCACTCAATGGCGTAACGCCACCAAACGACCACCACGAATTATCTCCGGGGCCAGGACCAATTCCCAGTGCGATATTTTCGCGATCGAGAATCCATGTCTTACCCGCAGTCCCGGTTAAAAATTGACCAGCCGTGTTCGGGTCGACTAGTGTGATGGATTCGGAACGGGCAGCAGATCCCGCTTCGCCCGTTGCCGTCAGAATAACCTCATACGTACCTCCTGCCGCGTAAGCGTGAACAGGATTTTCATCCGTACTCGACTCTCCGTCACCAAAATCCCATACATACGAGGATGCGTTCTGGGAGTAGTTCACAAATGCCACTTCGGACCAGTTCTCTGCACTGATTTCGTATTGGAAACTTGCAATGACATCAGCCGGTTCTGGCTCATCGTCTTTGCGGCATCCTGACAATGCCACGGCTGCGATGAATAGCATGCTAAATGCTCTCAAATAATTCTTCATGAAATTCTATGTTTGGTTTACTACGATTAAAGTATTTGCTCTGGGTTGTTTAATTGAAAAGGGAAGCATCCGGGTAAGTGGTAAGGCCATCTGCCAAAACGGTCTCTTCCAGTGCAATGGGCAACCACAAGTGATCTGAATTGAAATTGGCTTCCTTATCACCGTCACCACTGAACAAACTCGATTCTGCACGACCTGAACGGACCAAATCAAACCATCGATCGCCTTCACATGCCAATTCCGCGCGACGCTCGTACCAAATCAATTCTTGCAATGTCATCCCCTCTTCCGCCATGACTTCTGAAGCCGTTCGGAAGTTACCTGCATTGTTCCCCGGACCAGCTGCTCGTTCTCTTACGATGTCGATGTATGCCATGGATAAAATGTCATCACCACCGCCCCGATGCAGAGCCTCGGCTAACATCAAGAGCACATCAGCATAGCGCATCACATGGGTGTTTAGCGCCTTGGTCAAGTGTTCATTCCCACCGTTTACATTGGTGCCAGCGAACGACTTATAATTTGAATACTTTTCCTGAAAATACCCCGTGAAGTCGATTGGATTGTTCTGCGTTGCGTCAATGATCGGATCGCAACTCAAGCCGGCATCTGCCAAGTCCTGAGCCAGTTCATCTTCGGATACAATCGCTACATCTCGTCGGTACGTGTCATCCGACAGAAAGTGATTCCACAGCCCCTCAGTCACGGACATGAAACCCCACCCCGTCTCCAATGTTGGATGTTGGTCGCACAACCCACGGATGCCACACAACTGAATCATTCCGTTTCCATCTATTCCCTCAAACCACCCCCAATCGCTTGAATAAAGTGGATTGTGCTGAATTTCAAAAACTGATTCTGATGTGTTTCGTTCACCTAAATTGTACAACTGCTGCATGTCATCAACGAGTTCATAAAGCCCAAGATCAACGACTTGTTGGAAAGCATCCGCGGCATCACTGAACAGGTTTGGATCGTCTCCTTTCATGTCAGCCCAGTACAAGTAAGCCTTACCCATTAATGCAAGCGCAGCCCCCTTGGTCGCTCTTCCCTCCTGTCCAGACGGGACAATCAAAGGCAACGTTGCTGCAGCTTCTTGGCAATCTTGTACCACTTGTTGCATCACCTCCGACAGCGTATTGCGAGTGAGGTTCACATCCTCCGGGGTCAAAGGCTCCGTAATAACTGGAATGGGTCCGAAATGACGAAACAACTCGAAATGATAATAAGCCCGTAAAAACTTCGCCTCCGCCTTGTAAACATCAACCAAATCCGACTCCAGTCTTGCCAAAGCAAGGAGTGAATTGGCTCTGTTGATGCCGATGTAGTTGCGACGGTACATCGGATGAACCACCAAATTCGTATTCGTGTTGGTGAAATCATCAAATTCCTGCCATCCCGGCTGATCGTTATTGGAAGGATCACCACCTGCATTCGCATTATCGGAGCGAATCTCTCCAAACATCACGGGAGAAATCCATTGTCCAAAGGCCATGGACCAGCCAATGGGGTCATATGCTCCAATCAACGTCGAATAAATTTGTTCCTCAGTCTCATAATAATTACTCGACAAAAACTGATTGACCGGATCGACTTCCAACCGTTCCTTGTTGCATGCCACAGCGATAAGGACAAATCCTGAAAGGACGAGTGCTATTTTAAGTGAATTATTCATGGTCTTTTACACTTTAGAATGAAACGTTAAGTCCCGCACCGAATGATCGGTTATTAGGGTAGAAACCTTTATCAATTCCCGTATCGAGAATCCAACCGCTGGTGCCGATGTCCGGATCAAACCCGCGATAATTCGTGATGGTGAAAATGTTATTTCCCGTCAGGTAGATTTTCACATTCTTCATGTTCACTTTGGAAGCGATGTTATCCGGCACATTCCATCCAATTTGCAAATTGCGCATGCGCAAGAAGGTTCCATCCTCTACATAAAACGATGAAGGCCGCTGGTTGTTATTGGGGTCCGTCGATGTCAATCGAGGCAGTTCTTCGCTTGGATTATCCGGAGTCCAGCGGTTCAACCAAAATGATTGATAGTTTGTGAAGGTCACATCGGACCGCTCATACGTTCGGTAAATTTCATGGCCCAATTGCGCATTGAAAATGGCACTGACGTAGAAGTCTTTGTAGGAGAAGTTGGCCGTCATCCCAATGATGTGCTTCGGCCAAGGAGTGCCTATGTCTGTGATGTCATCCGAATTAATGATGCCGTCACCGTTCGAATCAAGAAAGCGAATGTCTCCAGGAGCCGCATCGGGTTGAAGTAAATCGCCTTCTTGGTTCAGATGAGAGAAAATCTCCGCCTCGTTTTGGAAAATTCCATCCGCCTCATACCCGACGAAATGTCCCACTGCGTATCCTTCTGTCATGCGCGATATCGGAGTGTTTCGCACGGGCCATCCCCATCCGTTTAAATACCCTGTTTCTCCGGCTACATTAACGACCTCATTTTTGAAGTGTGTATACGTCAATTGCGTTTTCAATTTCCAATCCCCTTGTCCCATTTGGTAGCCCAACACCAGGTCAATTCCGCGGTTTCTAATCTCCCCCAAATTTGAAGTTGGGTTGTTCGTCGCGCCAACATAGCCCGGTATCTGTTGAGTCATCAGCAAATCCTTTGTCGTCTTCTGATAGATATCTGCCTCGACCGAAAGCTTGTCGTCAAACAACCCGAGTTCCAGGCCAATGTCGATTTGCTCACTCTCTTCCCACTTCACATTTGGATTGGCCGGTGTGGCGAGTGCAGACCCTGTATTCAACACCTGCTCTTCCGTTCCAAGCGCATAGGTAAACACATTTTCGATGCGGCTTACATAACTCAAAGGAGCAATTCGGTCGGAGCCGTTGATCCCCCATGACGCTCGAAGTTTCAAGAAACTAATGGCCTCGATGTCTTGCACCCAATCTTCTTTCGATGCGACCCAGCCGACTGAAGCGGATGGAAAGATCCCAAACTGATTGCCAGGACCAAAATTCGAGGACCCATCGCGCCGGATAGTCGCCGAAAACAGGTATTTCTCATCGTAATTATAGAGCAACCGTGAGAACGTACTGATCAAAGCGTAGTCCACTGATGCTCCGCCGAAGGTCAAGTCCAAGGTGTCCTGTCCCGCATCGAGGTATTGAAAATTTGGATTGAACTGATTGTCCATTGGGATGTTCGACGAGGACCCTCCAAGCTGGCGAAATTGATTCGCTCGGTACGACGTTCCAACAAGGAAATCAACGTTGTGTTTGTCATCGATTGTGCGTGTGTAGTTCGCCGTATTTTCCCATTGCATCCCCTGGAAGTTTCCGGATCCCTGGTAGACATCGTTGGTCAAATTTTGTGCGGCAGCATGGAATTCATAGGTCGGCACGAAACTCCTATAATCCCACCAATTCAGATCGAAGCCAAAGTCCGTCTTCAATCGCAACCCATCGAGCACTTCGGCCTCAAGGAAGAAATTACCGATCATTTGGTCAGACTTGCTGTCTCCATTGATCAACCAAAGTCGGCTGATTGGATTGATGTATTCCTTTTGGACCCAAGGAGATTGGGCAAATCCGTATTGACCTGCATCGTCGTAAACAGGCGTTAACGGGTCGTATGCAAATGCATCTGATTGAACGCCTCCAAAAGCACTGTTGGTTCCGATGTTGTTGTTGTCGGTACGATTCAGGTAGAGGTTCTGACCAATTTTTATGAATCCAGCATAATCCTTTGACGAGTTGTATCGAACGGCATAACGCGTATAGTTAGATTTCTCCCCTCCAATCACACCATTCTGATCCCAGAAGTCCATAGACAAAAACGAATTTTTCGTGGTCGCAGTTACCCGGTGATTCACAACAGAAGCCGGATTGAAAATTTCATCCATCCAATTCGTGTTCGCCGGCAGTGCATCACCCACGTTTGGGAATCCGAGGACATCTAAGCCCGAAAGTTGGTTGCCATTGGCGAACTTCTCCCGGGTCAACATCAGGTAATCTTCTGCCCCCAACATTTCAGGCAGTCGCCAGGGACGTGAATTCAGATAGCTCGTGGAGTACGTCACCGTTCCCTCGTCTTTTCCGCTCCCGTTTTTTGTGGTAATGATGACCACACCATTTGCCGCTCGCGCTCCATAAATGGCGCTCGAAGCAGCGTCTTTCAAAACATCGATGGACTCGATGTCACTGGGATTGATGTTATCGATGTTTCCGAGCTGCAATCCATCCACAATGAAAAGGGGCGAATTGTCTCCATTGGTGCTGATTCCACGAACCAAAATTGATTTTCCGGAACCCGGCTGACCGCTCGACTCATTCACAATCAGGCCAGCCGTTTGACCCTCCAAAGTAGAAATGGCATCCGGAACAGCTATTCCTTCAATGTCCTTGGCGTCAATTTTCGCGATTGAACCGGTTGAAACTCGCTTCTTCTGACGGCCATAACCAACCACGACAACTTCTCCAACCAACTCCGAATCCTCTTCCAAAAAAAGATTCAAAGGCCGTGCATCATTTACGAGAAGAATTTGAGCTTCGTACCCGACAAAACTGACGATTATTTCTACAGGCAACGCATCCACCGTTAACGAAAACGCTCCCAATGCATCGGCATTGGTTCCATTGGTTGTCCCCTTTTCTATAATTGTCGCTCCAATGAGAGCGCTGTTCGTTCCTTTTTCAAGAACCGTTCCCGTAATTACCGCGGATTGAGCTTGCGCTGCATTGAACGTCGATGTGCCAATCAAAATCAGGCCAAAAAGCCAGCAAAGAAAAGATTTCTTTTCAGAGGTCGTCATTATGAAGGAATTGGAAGTGAGGGTGTGTACAATGGATCATTGATTGTACAAAAAACCGCCGCAATAATACAAGGTTTTACTGACTATTTCAAGCCCACAAGCATGGTTTTCGATCCAAATCGTGTTCATTGTACGCCTTACCTGACGCCAATCATTGCACTGCGAAGAAGACCTGGAATCTCAATCTCTCACCCTCATCAGTCAAGCGAAGTCACCCAAAACTTCTGGGCATCCGCAACTCCAGCTATCCTCAAGAAATGCAGTCCTGGTTCCAATCCCAAAGTCGGAATCGCATACCAATCTCCATTTCCCGCACCTCCTCCGACTTGGCGACCACTCGCATCGTAGATCTCGTAGGCCCAAGTTGCTCCAGCACCGCGGGAGTCCAACCATTGCACTTGCAATGGTTCACCGGATGATAGCAGCGAAGGAAATGCACGCCAAGCTCCTTCTGATGCCACGAGCCACTCTTCGATGCCTACCACACCATAATCGTATGCTCCACAAATCGGTTCATATGCGTCACACAACCAACTCGACAAGGCTCCTGAGACCGTTCCAAGCGTTTGGTAATAAGCATCCGCATCCCCGACATGGGCCACGTGCCCCGCCCCTTCCAAGACGGTAAAGCAATTTTCGATGCCCAATGATTCAGCCATTTCGTGGATGATCGAACTCCCATCGACTTCCGTAATTGGAATGCCACTGAGAGAAATCATGCCCGTGCCGAATGGGACGGTGCCGTCCTCTGTGCCGTGCACAGAAATCAAGGGTTCATCTCCTGCTGAGAGGTAAGACGCTGTTTTCAGTGCCCCTGCAATGTTGATCACACCGGCCACTTCGCTGCTGTACCCCGCATGGCCCGATTCGCCTTCAAGGCCTCCGCCCATGCCCGCTGCGGTTTGATCGACCTGTGGCGGAATCTCCGATTCATCGTCGACATAAGCGAGATGCATTGCGATAAAGCCACCGGCTGAAACGCCGGCAACATAAATTCGGTCGGGATCGATGCCCCATGGATTTCCATCCTCTTCGACCGTCTTCCGAAAATAGCGTACTGCGGCCTTGCCATCGTGATACCCCCGCCATACCGAACGTATCAATGCATTCGAAACATCCAAGAAATTGTCAATTCCCAATCGGTATGAGATGGAACCTACGACATAGCCCATGCGTGTCAAGTCTTGACTCAGCGGCACCACATCAGCTCCGTTGTTGTCGCCGCCAATGAAAAACCCACCGTGCGCCATGATGATCAGCGGACGCAGCTCATTGTCATCCCCCTCCGGTTCGTAGATATCCACCAGCAGTGATTGATTTAAACCTGTCGCATTGACCGCATTGCCGTATTCCACATCCGGAGTAACCGAAAAATTATCAAACGCGGCCGTGTAACGATAGCGTGTGCCGTCGCAATCGTCTTGAGCCTTGGCTTCTACAGGGACTAATGCAGCCATGAAGAAAAAACCTGCAGCCAAAAAGCAATGTCTGATGTGGAAATGTGTCATCTTTGAAAAGAAGGATTGTGAAATTAACTGCTGAATTTACATCATCTATGACCAAATTGTTTCCTCAATCAGGCTGGCTCCTCACAGGAAGCCTCTGCCTTGCCTTGGTTTTATCCACCCTCCCGGCCTGCCAACCTCCCGCGTTGGAATCGAGTGTTCGCCTGGAGTGCATGCAGAAAATGCACGTAAACTTCGCAC
>Ga0209630_10000618_pt1 | contig 40681 bp, 45 predicted proteins | sample COG_01_FD_184745 | JGI IMG/M metagenome (GOLD analysis project Ga0209630, IMG submission 184745) | Pelagic Microbial community sample from North Sea - COGITO 998_met_01 (SPAdes) (version 2) | ecosystem: Environmental > Aquatic > Marine > Neritic zone/Coastal water | place: Helgoland, sampling...
GGATGCCAGGAGCGCGCGCGCGCGTTCCTTCGGCATCGTCGCCGGGTCGCCGCCCTCGCCGAACGCCCCCAGCAGCGCGTCGCACGGCGCGTGCACGAACTCCTCCGCCATCTCGCGCGCCACCGCGCCCGCCTCCGCCAGCCGCGGTGGCGCGCCGCCGCCGCGCCGGGCCAGCGTCGGCAGCATCTCGAGCGCCGCCTCCGCGCTGCCGAAACGGGCGACCAGCTGGCGATAGGTGACGGGGCCGATCCCGCCGGTGCGGATCAGGCGCAGGCGCGTCGCGTCGCGGTCAGCCATCCGGCAGGGCGTCCGCGTCGGCGGAATCCCCGCTGTCCTTCGCGCCGCCGATGCGCGGTTCGGTGCCGTTCGCCAGCCGCTCGATATTGTCGCGATGCTTCCACAGCACGATCGCCGCCAGCGCGAGCACCAGCATGACGAGGTCGAACCGCCCGAACAGCGCGCCGCTGACCGGGGCGCTGACCGCCGCCGCCATGCCCGCGACCGAGGAGATGCGCACGCCGGCGAGCAGGCCGATCCAGACCAGCGCATAGACGAGGCCCATCGGCCAGTGCAGCGCGAGGACGATCCCCATCATCGTCGCGACGCCCTTGCCGCCCCGGAAGCGCAGCCAGACCGGATAGCAATGGCCGACGAACGCCGCCGCCGCCGCGATCATGCCGTCGCCGGGGAACAGCCACTCGGCCAGCCACACCGCCGCGGCCCCTTTCAGCAGGTCGAGCAGCAGCGTCGCCGCCGCCAGCCCCTTGCGTCCGGTCCGCAGCACGTTGGTCGCGCCGATATTGCCCGACCCGATGCTGCGCAGGTCGCCCGCGCCGGCGACGCGCGTCAGGATCACCCCGAACGGGATCGAGCCCAGCAGATAGCCGAGCAGCAGCGCACACGTCGGTGCGATCCAGAGAATCTCGGTCTGCAAGCCAGCCCCTTCCGCAGCACACCATAGCGGGTTCGATACGGCTGCGCCAATGCCCGTGCAGCAACTTCGGTCAAGATCGCCGCATCATCGACGGTGGACAACACACATGCGCGGACTAGAGCCGACACGATGGAAGCAAGCCCGATCCTGTTCTTCGATTCGGGCGTCGGCGGCCTGTCGGTCGTCGCGCCGACGCAGGCGCTGATGCCCGCCGCGCTGATCGTCTACGTCGCCGATTCCGCCGGCTTCCCCTACGGGACCAGAAGCGAGGCGGAGATCGCCGCGCGGGTGCCGGCGCTGCTCGGCCGGCTGGTCGAGCGTTTCGCCCCGCGGCTCGTGGTGATCGCGTGCAATACCGCCTCCACCATCGCGCTGCCGGCGGTGCGCGCCGCGCTCGACGTGCCGGTGGTCGGCACGGTGCCGGCGATCAAGCCCGCCGCGCAGGCCAGCCGCAGCCGCGTGATCGGCGTGCTGGGGACGGAGGCGACGGTGCGCCAATCCTATGTCGACGATCTGGCGCAGCGCTTCGCGGGGGATTGCACCGTGCTGCGCCACGGTTCGGCCGAACTGGTGCAGCTGGCCGAGGCGACGCTCGCCGGGCGCCCTGCTGATCCCGCCCGCTACCGTGCGGTACTGGCGGGGCTGTTCGACCAGCCGGGCGGCGACCGGATCGACGTGATCGTCAACGCCTGCACCCATTTCCCGCTGGTCGAGGCGGAACTCGCCGCCGCCGCGCCGCCCGGCATGCGCTTCGTCGATGGCGGCCCGGGGATCTCGCGCCGAATCGCCTTCCTGACGCAAGGGCAGGACTGGCCGGCCGGCGCGCCGCGCCATCGCGCGGTGTTCACCCGGCTGGGGGATGCGGAGCGCGCGCTCGTCCCGGCGCTGGCCCGCTACGGAATCGATACGCTGGAGGCGCTGTAAGCGTTTGGCCTGCGGGCAATGCGGGCGGGGTGGGACAAAATGCCCAAGCCGATCGATCACCCTGAGGACTTTTATCCACTGGCAAGCGGTCGCCCGCGCAGTTACATGGCGTTTCCATGAGCAGCGACGGCACGGACGTGCGCGTGGATTATACGCGTGTCTTCACCCAGGCGATCGATCGCCTCCATGCCGAAGGCCGGTACCGGGTCTTCATCGACATCCTCCGCAACAAGGGGATGTTTCCCAACGCGCGCTGCTTCGCCGGGCATAACGGGCCCAAGCCGATCACCGTCTGGTGTTCCAACGATTATCTCGCGATGGGCCAGCATCCCAAGGTGATCGAGGCGATGGAAAAGGCGCTGCACGACGTCGGCGCCGGCTCCGGCGGCACCCGCAACATCGGCGGCAACACGCATTACCATATCGATCTGGAGCACGAGCTCGCCGACCTGCACGGCAAGGAATCGGCGTTGCTGTTTACCAGCGGCTACGTCTCGAACGAGGCGACGCTGTCGACGCTCGCCAAGATCCTGCCCGGCTGCGTGATCTTCTCCGACGAACTCAACCATGCCTCGATGATCGCGGGGATCCGCAACGCGGGCTGCGAGAAGCGCATCTTCCGCCACAACGACCTTGCGCACCTCGAGGAACTGCTCGCCGACGAGGACCCGTCGGTGCCGAAGCTGATCGCGTTCGAGAGCGTCTATTCGATGGAGGCCGACGTCGCGCCGATCGTCGCGATCTGCGACCTCGCCGACAAATACAATGCGCTGACCTATCTCGACGAAGTCCATGCGGTCGGCATGTACGGCGCGCGGGGCGGCGGCATTTCCGAACAGGAAGGCGTCGCGCACCGGCTGACGATCATCGAGGGGACGCTGGGCAAGGCGTTCGGCGTGATGGGCGGTTATATCGCTGCCGACCAGACGATCGTCGACGTCATCCGCAGCTACGCGCCGGGCTTCATCTTCACGACCTCGCTGTCGCCGGTGCTGGTCGCCGGCGTGCTGGCGAGCGTCCGCCACCTGAAGGCGTCGAGCGTCGAGCGCGAGGGGCAGCAGGCGTCGGCGACGTTGCTCAAGACGATGCTGGACGAGGCCGGCCTGCCGGTGATGCTGGGCGAGACGCATATCGTCCCGATCCTGGTCGGCGACCCGGTAAAGGCGAAGCGGATTAGCGACATCCTGCTCGCCGAATACGGCGTCTACGTCCAGCCGATCAATTATCCCACGGTGCCGCGCGGCACCGAGCGACTGCGCTTCACGCCGGGGCCGAGCCATACGCCAGCGATGATGCGCGAGCTGACCGATGCGCTGGTCGAGATCTGGAGCCGGCTGGAACTGCGCAAGGCCGCCTGACCGGATCAGGCGACGGCGGATAGTCCGCAGAGGATGCCCGACAGGATCGTCAGGCCGCCGAGGCCGATCGACAGCGGGATGCGCAGCGCCATCCAGCCGTCCGGCGCGATCCCGCCATCGGTCAGGCGGCGATCGATCAGCAGCGTCATGATGACCGCCGATCCCAGCAGCACCAGCGCCCAGTGCATCGCGACGATATGGCCGATCGACAGCAGGATCAGGCCGGCACCGAACAGCGACGGCACCACCGCCCAGCTGGCGATATGGCCCTGGCCCCAGGCGGCATGCTCGGTCGTCCGCATCGCGAACCCCCACCAGATACCGCCGAGGAAGCTGAGGATCAGCGTCGCATAGCCGAAGGCGAAGAACGGGCCGACATCGCTGGGGCCGCCGAAGAAGCAGGTGGCGACTGCCGCGATCTGCGGCAGCAGCCCGGCATAACCGAGGATCAGGGGCGATTCGCCGACGCTGCCGGCCACCTTGCGCAGCGCGGGATCGGTCATGGACGCGGGCCGCATCGGTGCGGGGAAGGGGGCGGCATCGGCTTATCCTAGGTTTACTCGCGTGCCGGTCCAAGCGCGCGAGCGCCCCGGAGCGTTCCGCCCGAAAGTGTGGCAATTGCGGCCGCGGATCGCTAAGGCGCGCTGCATCCCCTCCTCCTGCCCGTAGGGACGCCCGCTTGCGCATCGCCTTTGCCTCCGATCACGCCGCCGTCGCGCTCAAGGCGCTGCTGGTCGACCATGCCGCCGGTCTGGGGCACGAGACGATCGATCTGGGGCCGGAAACGGACGCGCGCGTCGATTATCCCGATTTCGGCTACAGGCTCGCCGATGCGATCGCGGCGGGCGCGGCCGACGCTGGCGTCGCGCTCTGCGGCTCCGGCATCGGCATCTCGATCGCGGTCAACCGCCAACCCGCATGCCGCTGCGCGCTCGTGTCCGAGCCCCTGTCCGCCGCGCTGGCGCGCAACCACAACGACGCCAATGTCGTCGCGATGGGCGCGCGCGTGATCGGCCCCGATCTCGCCAAGGCCTGTCTCGAAGCCTTCCTCGCCGCCCCGTTCGAGGGTGGCCGTCACCAGAACCGCGTCGACAAACTGTCGCGAAAGGACTGATCCCATGAGCACCCAGCCCAACGATTTCAGCGATATCCGCCCCGACGGCTTCTTCAGCCAGGCCCTTGCCGACGCCGATCCCGCGATCTTCGCCGGGATCGCCCACGAACTGGAGCGCGAACAGACGCAGATCGAACTGATCGCGTCCGAGAATATCGTGTCCAAGGCGGTGCTGGAGGCGCAGGGGTCGGTCTTCACCAACAAATATGCCGAAGGCTATCCGGGAAAGCGCTATTACCAGGGCTGCGCGCCGTCCGACGAGGTCGAGACGCTGGCGATCGAGCGCGCCAAGCAGATCTTCGGCTGCGGCTTCGTCAACGTCCAGCCGCATTCGGGCGCGCAGGCGAACGGCGCGGTGATGCTGGCGCTGGTCAAGCCGGGCGAGACGATCCTCGGCATGAGCCTCGATGCCGGCGGTCACCTGACCCATGGCGCGCGCGCGGCGATGTCGGGCAAGTGGTTCAACGCGATCCAATATGGCGTCGATGCGACCACCCACCTGATCGACTATGACGAGGTCGAGCGGCTCGCGGTCGAGCATAATCCGAAGCTCATCATCGCCGGCGGCAGCGCCTATCCGCGCGTCATCGACTTCGCCCGCTTCCGCGCCATCGCCGACAAGGTCGGTGCCTATTTCATGGTCGACATGGCGCATTTCGCCGGCATCGTCGCCGCCGGCCTGCACCCGACGCCGTTCGGCCATGCGCATGTCGTCACCACCACGACGCACAAGACGCTGCGCGGCCCGCGCGGCGGCATGATCCTGACCAATGACGAGGCGCTGGCCAAGAAGTTCAACTCGGCGGTCTTCCCCGGCCTGCAGGGCGGTCCGCTGATGCACGTCATCGCCGCCAAGGCGGTCGCGTTCGGCGAGGCGTTGCAGCCCGGCTACAAGAGCTACATCGCCGCGGTGGTGGAGAATGCCAAGGTGCTCGCCGCGACGCTCAAGGAGCGCGGCTCCGACGTCGTGTCGGGCGGCACCGACACGCATCTGGCGCTGATCGACCTCACGCCGCTGGGCATCACCGGCCGCGACGCCGACGAGGCGCTGGAGCGGGCCGGTATCACCTGCAACAAGAACGGCATCCCCAACGACCCGCTGCCGCCGGTCAAGACCAGCGGCATTCGCGTCGGCTCGCCCGCCGGCACGACGCGCGGGTTCGGCCCCGCCGAGTTCCGCGAGATCGGCCATATGGTCGCCGACGTGCTCGACGGTCTGGCGAAGAAGGGCGAACACGGGGACCCGGAGGTCGAGGCGAACGTTCGGACCCGCGTGCGTGCCCTGTGCGCGCGCTTCCCCATCTACCAAGGATAAGCCATGTCGAAGATCGAAGAGGTTCAGGCCACCGTCAAGAACACCCCGGGGCTCGGCAAGAAGATGGCCAAGTATGGCGCGATCGGCGCGGTCGTGGCGATTCCGATCCCCTTCGTCGGTCCGGTGCTGGGTGCGCTGGTCGGCGCGGGCGTCGCCTACGCCAAGCGCAAGGATTGATCGCCTGAATGCGTTGCCCGTTCTGCGGCCATGAAGACAGCCAGGTGAAGGACAGCCGCCCCACGGAAGATGGGGCGGCGATCCGGCGACGGCGCCAGTGCGAGGGCTGCGCGGCGCGCTTCACCACGTTCGAACGCATCCAGCTGCGCGACCTGTGGGTGCTCAAGAGCAACGCCGCGGGCGGCATCCGGCGCGAGGCGTTCGATCGCGAGAAGCTGCTGCGCTCGGTATCGATCGCGACGCGCAAGCGTCCGATCGAACCGGTCCGGATCGAGAAGCTGGTCAGCGGCATCCAGCGCCAGCTCGAGACGCAGGGCGAGAGCGAAGTGTCGTCGAAGCGAATCGGCGAAATGGTGATGGACGGGCTCAAGGGCCTCGATTCGGTCGCCTATATCCGCTTCGCCAGCGTCTATCGCGATTTCAGCGAGGCGCGCGATTTCGAGGAATTCGCCGGCACCGTCGAACAGGCAGGGCGCATCGAATGAATCCCGTCATCGTCCTGGTCCGCCCGCAGCTCGGCGAGAATATCGGCAAGGCCGCGCGCGCCATGCTCAATTTCGGCCTCACCGACATGCGGCTGGTCAGCCCGCGCGACGGCTGGCCCAACCCGATGGCCGGCCCCGCCGCCAGCGGCGCCGACGTCGTGCTGGAACGTGCGCAGGTCTTCGACAGCGTCGCCGACGCGGTCGCCGACTGCGCCCATGTCTACGCCACCACGGTGCGGAAGCGCGGCGTCACCAAGCCGGTGGTGACGCCGGAGGTCGCCGCGCGCGATGTGCATGGCGCGCCGGAGCGTTCGGCGATCCTGTTCGGGCCGGAGCGTTCGGGGCTGGAAACCGACGACGTCGCGCTGGCACGCACGATCATCACCGTGCCGATCAATCCGGAGTTCGGCAGCCTCAACCTCGCGCAGGCGGTGATCCTGGTCGCTTACGAATGGTCGAAGGGGCAGGGGCTCGCACAACCCTCGATCAACCCGATCGAGCCGGCCGCGCCGCACGAGGAACTGGAGGGGATGATTCGCCAGCTCGACGCGATGCTGGAGCGCGCCAATTTCTTCTTCCCCCCCGAACGCGTCGTCACCACGCGCCGGACGCTGCGCACGTTGCTCACCAAGCCGGGCTGGTCGTCGCAGGAGGTGCGGACGATGCGCGGCGTGCTGTCCGCGCTCGATGGCGCGAAGGCGCGGCGGGTCGAGGCGCAGCAGCCTTAAGGCCGACCGTCACGGCGAGCGGGAGCGACGCATCGGGACACTCAGCGCGCGTCGAACGCCGCCAGTTCGTAGGCGATCGACGCCTCGACCAGCCGTTCCCACAAGTCCGCGACGATATCGCCCGGCAGTCCCAGCCGCTCCGCCTCCGCACGCGCATTGGCGATCACCGCGGCTTTCCGGGGTTCGTCGCGGACATGGCCGCGCTCGGGTTTGATCCGGGCCGCGGCATCCATATAGGCGAAGCGCCGCGCGAGCAGCGCGACCAGCTCGCGATCGAGCGCATCGACGCCGGCGCGGACCTCGGTCATATTGGTACAGTCGGGGCCGGGAAGGGTGCCGGGGGAAACGGTCGTCATGGTCCGCCGTGTGGCGATCCGCCGCGTCGCTGTCCAGCTTGACTTGACCAGCCGTCCCAGCTAGGCGCCCGCCTTCGCAACAGCCCCCGCACCCCGGTGAAGCGGATGGCCTGCCTCCTTCGGGATCAGCAGAGCGATACCGGGATCAGCCCCGCCGCATGGCTTGCCATGGGGTGGGACCACGTCGTTACAGTTGCCAAGGAATTATTATGTCGAAGCGCCATAGCGCCAAGCACAAGCTCGACCGTCGTCTCGGCGAGAACATCTGGGGCCGGCCGAAGTCGCCGGTCAACAAGCGCGAATACGGCCCGGGCCAGCACGGCCAGCGCCGCAAGGGCAAGGTGTCGGACTTCGGCATCCAGCTGCGCGCCAAGCAGAAGCTCAAGGGCTATTACGGCGACGTCACCGAGAAGCAGTTCCGCGCCTGCTATCACGAGGCCGCCCGCATGAAGGGTGATACCAGCCAGAACCTGATCGGCCTGCTCGAACAGCGCCTCGACATGATCGTCTATCGCGCCAAGTTCGCGCCGACGATCTTCGCCGCGCGCCAGATCGTCAGCCACGGCCACATCCGCGTCAACGGCGTGAAGTGCAACATCGCATCGCGCCGCTGCTTCGTCGGCGACGAGATCACACTGGGCAACAAGGCCAAGGAAATGGCGCTGGTGCTCGAGGCGCAGAACCTCGCAGAGCGCGAGATTCCTGATTACGTCGCGCCGGACGGCAACGCCAAGATCACCTTCGTCCGCGTGCCGACGCTCGACGAGGTGCCTTACCCGGTGAAGATGGAACCGAATCTGGTCGTCGAGTTCTACTCGCGCTGATCCGGGTCCTTCCGGTTTCGGATTTGGAAAGGGCGGTCCTGCGGGGCCGCCCTTTTTGATTCGCGTGCCGGTGCTGCGTGTGATCCCATGTGAGGCGCGGAGGACGCGGAGGGTGGCCCGTACGGACGATCCGGGCGGCTCCCGATGTTGCGTGAAGCGCCTCCGGCGCGGCGCGCGTTACTCTCCGAGTCCTCCGCGCCTCCGCGCGCAAAACCCCGTCTCCCACAACCGTGGACAAGCCGGCGACCCGGCGGCAAAAGGCGCGCAACGCTGTCCATCCCACGCGGAGTACCCAATGCGTCGCCTCCTTATCGCCGCCCTGCTCGCCACGCCGGCAATGGCAGCCGCCCAGACCGCCCCCCAGATTTCCGTCGACACGCTGAAGGCGGTGACGAAGACGCTGTCCTCCGACGCCTTCGAGGGCCGCGCGCCCGGCAGCGCCGGCGAGGAAAAGACGCTCGCCTATCTCCAGCAGCAGTTCGAGAAGGCGGGGCTGAAGCCCGGCAACAAGGGGCGGTGGCTGCAGGACGTGCCGCTGGTCGAGATCACCGCGCAGGCCGTCACGCCGCTGACGATCACCGGCGGCAAGACTCCGCTCAGCCTCGCCTACGGCCCCGACATGGTCGTCGGCACCTATCGCGTCACCTCGCATATCGACGTGAAGGACAGCGACGTCGTCTTCGCCGGCTATGGCATCGTCGCGCCCGAAAAGGGCTGGAACGATTATGCCGGCCTCGACGTGAAAGGGAAGACCGTCGTCGTCCTCATCAACGATCCCGACTGGCAGACGCAGGGCCTGAGCGGGCCGTTCAACGGCCGGGCGATGACCTATTACGGGCGCTGGACCTACAAATATGAGGAAGCGGCGCGGCAGGGCGCGGCGGCGGTGCTGATCGTCCACCAGACCGAACCCGCCGCCTATGGCTGGAACGTCGTCCAGTCGAGCAACACCGGCGCGGCGCATGTCGCCGATGCCGCCAACGGCCATATGGACGATACCGCCGCGCACGGCTGGATCCAGCTCGACAAGGCCCGCGCTTTGTTCGCCAGCGCCGGCAAGGACTTCGACGCGCTCGCCGCGGCGGCGAAGGTCAAGGGCTTCAAACCCGTGTCGCTCGGGGTGAAGGCGTCGGTCAGCTTCGACAACCAGATCAGGAAGCAGATCTCGCACAATGTCGTCGGCATCCTGCCCGGCCGCGTGGCGCCCGACGAATATGTCCTGCTGTCGGCGCACTGGGATCACCTCGGCCGCTGCACGCCGGTCAATGGCGACGACATCTGCAACGGTGCGGTCGACAATGCCGACGGCACCGCGGCGCTGGTCGCGCTGGCGGAGGCGAATGCCAAGGCCGGCCCCGCGCGCCGATCGATGGTGTTCGTCGCGCTGACCGCGGAGGAATCGGGGCTGCTCGGCTCGGCCTATTACGGCGAGAATCCGGTCTATCCGCTGGCGAAGACCGTCGGTGGCGCCAACATGGACGCGCTCGCGATGTACGGCCCGTCGAAGGACGTGATCGTCATCGGCCCCGGCAAATCGCAGCTCGACGATTATCTGACCGCCGCGCTCAAGCGGCAGGGCCGCACCGCGACGCCGGAGCCGACCCCGGAAAAGGGCTTCTACTATCGCTCCGACCATTTCAGCCTGGCGAAGCACGGCGTGCCGATGGTCTATTTCGAAACCGGCCAGAATCTCGTCAACGGCGGCCTCGCCGCGGGTCGGGCGGCGGCGAAGGATTACGAGGAGAATCGCTATCACGCGCCCTCCGACGAATATGATCCCAACTGGGACTGGAGCGGGGTGCAGCAGGACGTCGCGCTCTATTATATGCTGAGCCGCGATCTGGCGGAGAGTCGCGCCTGGCCGAACTGGATGCCGGGCGACGAATTCCGCGCCATCCGCGACCGCAGTCGCGCCACCGTGACGGGAGCCGCCAAGTGAAGTCGACGATCGCTCCGCCCGCCGAATGGGCGCCGCACAAGGCGGTATGGATCGGTTTCCCGAGCCATCCCGAATTGTGGGAGGACGACCTCGATCCCGCGCGGGCGGAGGTGGTCGCCTTCGCCCGTGCCGTGCATGCGGAGGGGCGCGGCGAAACCGTGATCCTCGTCGCCGCCGATGCCGAGGCGGGCGCCGCGGCGAGCGCGATGGCGCCGTTCTCCGAGGTAGTGGTCGAACCGTTCGGCGACATCTGGCTGCGCGACACCGGTCCGATCGTGCTCGGCACCGGCGAGGCGCGCGATTTCGGTTTCAACGGCTGGGGCGGCAAGTACGACCTGCCCGGCGACGACACGATCGGGCTGCGGCTGGCGAAGCAGCGCGGCAAGCCGGTCGGCTATTGCAACTGGGTGCTCGAAGGCGGCGCGATCGACGGCGACGGCACCGGCGTCGTCGTCACGACCGAACAATGCCTTCTCAACCCCAATCGCAACCCCACGCTGGACAAGGTGCAGATCGAGGCGCGCCTGCGCGACGACCTCGGCCTGACGCGGGTCGTGTGGCTCGGCGACGGGCTGCTCAACGACCATACCGATGGCCATGTCGACAACCTCGCGCGCTTCGTCGCGCCGGGGCGGCTCGCGCTGCCGGAGGCGGCGGAGAACGACCCCAACTGGCAGGTCTATCAACATGCCGCGCGCGACGCCCATGCGGCGGGGCTGGAGGTGGTGACGATCCCGTCGCCGGGCCGCGTGCTCCGCGACGAGGAGGTCGTGCCGGCGAGCTACATGAACTTCTATATCGGCAACGCCGCGGTGGTGGTGCCGCTCTACGGCAGCGAGAACGACGCTGCCGCGGTGGCCGCGATCCAGGCGCTGTTCCCCGACCGCGAGGCGGTGGGCCTGCGCGCCGACCATATCCTCACCGGCGGCGGCAGCTTCCACTGCATCAGCCAGCAGATCCCGGCGCAGGGGTGACGCGCCGGGTCTGCGGCCTTATGTGGCGCGCATGACCCAGATCACCGTCGCCGCGCTGCAACTCGGTTTCTCGAACGACATCGATGCCAATATCGCCAACGTCTCGCGGCTGGTCCGCGAGGCGGCGGGGCAGGGCGCGCAGGTGATCCTGCCGCCCGAACTGTTCGAGGGCGAATATTTCTGCCGCGTCGAGGACGAGGGGCTGTTCGCCAACGCCGCGCCGGTCGGCGAGCACAAGGCGGTGCTGGCGATGCAGGCGCTGGCCGAGGCGCTCAAGGTCACCATCCCGACCAGCTTCTTCGAGGCGGACGGTCCGCATCACTATAACAGCCTCGCGATGATCGGTCCCGATGGCGAGGTGCAGGGCGTCTATCGCAAGAGCCACATCCCCGACGGCCCCGGCTATGAGGAGAAATTCTACTTCCGCCCCGGCAACACCGGGTTCAAGGTCTGGCCGGCGCCGCCGACCGCGCCCGGCTGGACGCTCGGCGTCGGCGTGTGCTGGGACCAATGGTATCCGGAAACCGCGCGCGCGATGATGCTGATGGGCGCGGAACTGCTGTTCTACCCCACCGCGATCGGCAGCGAGCCGCATGACACCAGCCTCGACACCGCCCGGCTGTGGCGGCGCGCGATGGTCGGCCATGCGGTGTCGAACGTCGTGCCGGTGATCGCCGCCAACCGCATCGGCGTCGAACACGGCCAGACCTTCTACGGCACCAGCTTCATCACCGACGAACGCGGCGACATCCTCGCCGAGCTCGGCCGGGAGGAGGAGGGCGTGATCGTCGCGACGCTCGACCTGCAGCGGATCCGGCGGCACCGCGCCGCCTTCGGCTTCTTCCGCGATCGCCGGCCGGAGCTGTACGGCCGGCTGGTTCAGGACATCTGATCGAGCGCCACCGCGCGCGCGAACACCGCGTCGAACATCGCTTCGGTCAGGCGGCCGGTGTTCTGGTTGTAGCGCGACGGGTGGTAGCTATCGATCAGGATCCGCCCGTCGGGCATGCGATGTTCGGCGAGATGGGCGAAGGTCGCCTTGGGCAGCCGGCCGCCCATCACCTTCACCGCCGACTGATGCGCGATCTGGCCGAGCGCGACGACGACGCGGACGTTGGGCAGGGCCGCGACCTCGCCATCGAGGAACGGGCGGCAGGTGCGGATTTCCTCCGGCGTCGGCTTGTTGGCGGGCGGCAGGCATTTGACCGCGTTGAGGATCATCGCCCCGGTCAGCACGACGTCGTCGTTGGCGCGATTGGCGTAGGTGCCCGTGCAAAGGCCGAAGCGGCCGAGCGTGGCGAACAGCAATGCGCCCGAATGGTCGCCGGTGAACGGCCGCCCCGTCCGGTTGGCGCCATGTAGCCCCGGCGCGAGGCCGACGATCGCCAGCCACGCCTGCGGATCGCCGAACGCGGGGACTGGCGCGTTCCACCAGGTCGGATTGTCCAGCCGCAGCGCGTCGCGCGCGGCGACGAGGCGGGGGCAGCGCGGGCAATCGTGCGTCGGTTCGACCGGCGCGATCGGGCCGGGGACGAGCGAACTGGGTGCTAAGGTCATCGGCCTCGCCTAAAGCGGGCGGATGGCGACGGCAATCTATGCGATTGGGATCGGATCGAATCGGCGGGGGCGACACGGCGGCCCGCGGAGCGAGGTGCGCGCGGCGATCGCGGCGCTCGGTGGCGTCGTCGCCTGTGCGCGAATCATGGATTCGGCGCCGCTCGGTCCGTCGATCCGCCGCTTCGCCAACACCGCGGTGCTGATCGCCAGCGACGAATCGCCGCCGATGCTGCTTGCGCGGCTGAAGCGGATCGAGGCGGGGTTCGGGCGGCGGCGCGGGCGGCGCTGGGGCGCGCGGGTGATCGACCTCGACATCCTGCTTTGGTCGGGCGGCGTCTGGCGCGATTCGCGCCTGACGGTGCCGCATGTCGCGCTGGCGCAGCGTGCCTTCGTCCTGCGCCCGCTGGTCGCGATCGCGCCCGGCTGGCGCGATCCGGCGAGCCGAAGAACGATACGACAATTGGCTCATAGTGTTGACCGACCGCGCCCCCGCCCCTAGGTGCGCGGACGCGATGGCGGGGGTCCGTAGCTCAGTCGGTAGAGCAAGCGACTTTTAATCGAGAGGTCCCGGGTTCGAGCCCCGGCGGACCCACCATCGTTTTCCCCAATCTGCCGCAGCGCGGCGTCAGGCCGACCGGCGGCGGCTCAGCGTGAGGGCGGCGATCGCCAGCGCCAGCACGATGACGTCGATCGCGAGCACGCTCCCCGGCGCGGTGCGGAACAGCAGCAGGTGGACGAGCGCGGTCGCGATCAGCGCCGCTGCGAGGATCGTCCGTAGCGCGACGTCCGGAAACCAACTCGGCCGCGCCGCCGCGGCGGCGATGGCGGCGGCGAGGGCGCTCCAGAAGACGGTGGCGAGCGGCACGTCGGGGCCGGCGAGCGCGCGCAGCCATGCCAGCGCGACGATCAACAGCGGCGTTCCCCAGATCACGACGCTCCAGCAGGCGGTCAGCCGCGTGCCGCCGAGCCCGCGCCGCTGGCGTTTGCGCAGCCACAGCGACGTGCCCGTCGCCGTCACCACGCACAGCCCCAGACCGAACAGGATATAGGCGATCTCGACCGGCAGGCCGGCGTAATTGCCGAAATGGAGATTATAGGCGGAGGCCGCGACCTGCTGGCCGATCGCCCCGTCGGCGAGCCCGACCGGGCCGCGCCAGCCGCCGCGCGCGTCGAAGGCATAGGTTTCGCCATAGATCAGCCGCCGCGGATGCTCCGCGATCACCTGCACGTGCTGGCCCATCGTGCCGGGTTCGTGGACGATGACATAGGTCGGCACCGCCTCGGGCACCCGCGTCCGGACCGCGGCGAGGGCGGTGGCGATGTCGGGCAAGGCGGCCTTCGCCGGGTTCGGCGCGGGTTCGTGGCCGAAGACGGGCGCATAGATCGCCTCGAGCTTGCCGCCGGCATAGGCGCGCGCGAGCATCGTCGTGCCGACGCTGCCGAGACCGATGAACGCGCCGGTCAGCGCGACCGCGAGGACGAAGGGCAGCGTCCAGACGCCGATGCGGTTGTGCCAGTCGGCGCGTGCGATCTGCGGGTCCTGGCGCATGCGCAGGCGGAAGGCGTCGCGCAGGATGCGCGGGTGCGCCAGCACGCCGGTGACGACCAGCGCCGCCAGCGCGACGCCGAGCGCGCCGACCAGGATCACCCCCCAGGTCGCGGGCAGGTGCAGATATTCGTGCAGGCCGATCAGGAATTCGGTCCAGCTGTGCGCCTCGCGGCCGACGATCTGACCGGAGCCGTCGACATAGGAGGCGCCGTGATCGGTGGTCACCACGCCGCGCGGCAGATCCTCGTTCGGCAGCCGGATGTAGAGGTGCGTGGTCGGCGGCTTGCCGCGGTCGCGGACCAGCGCCGCCTGCATCGCTGCCTGCACCGCCGCCGGCGACAGCGTCGCAGTCTCGACGATGTCTGGCTGTTCCCAGCGCTGCCAGCGGTCGTGGACGACGATCAGCGTGCCCGACAGCGCGATCAGGTAGAGCAGCGCGCTGACGAGCAAGCCGATCGCGGCGTGGCCGCCGAGCGCGCGCTGGACGCGGGTGCCGGTCATGCCGCGCACCACAAAGCGGTGCCGAGCAGCGCGGCGGCGGCGGGTGGGGCTACCATGCGGGCCGGGCCGGCGCGGGTCATCTGCCAGGCCATCAGCACCGCCCACAGGATCGGTTGCAGCAACAGCGTCATCACCATCGTGTCGGCATCCCCGGCACCGGCCCGCCGCGCCACCGCCTGCACGGCGAAGGCGAGCCATTGCGCCGCGCAGAAGGCGATCGGCACGACGAGCACGAACACCAGCACGCGCCGGCCGAGATCGTGCCAACGCCGCGGCAGCAGGATCGCCGGCGCCTCGCGCGGCGCGCGGCGCGTCTTCGCGGGCGAGGTCCAGCCGGCATGGAGGACGAAAGCGAGCGCGGCGGCGATGCCGGTGACGGTGCCGATCGCCAGTCCCCAGGCGCCATCGCGCGCCGCCAGCATGAGCAGCGCGGCGATGCCGAGCGCCCAGCCGGCGCCGGCGACGCCGCGTCGTCCGCCCCAGCCGAGCCGGACCAGCGCGACCGCAACGAGGATGAGGAGCAGCGCGGCGGCAATCACGACCGGTCGCCGATCAATAGCGCAGGCTGATCGTGCCGAGCACCGTCCGCGGCGCGCCATAGCGGCTCTGGTCGAAGGTCAGCGCGGTCAGATATTTGGCGTTGGTGACGTTGCGCACATTGGCGCTCACGGCGATGCGCGGCGTGAGGTCGTAGCGGGCGAGCAGGTCGAGCAGCGCGTAATTGCCCTGCGTCAGCCGGATCGGCTGGCCGGTGGTGACCGAATTGGTGCCGGGCTCGAAATAGAAGCGGCTCTGATATTGCATCGACGCGCCGAGCTTCAGCGCCGGCAGCGGCGCCGGCGTATAGGTCAGGTTGAGGCGTGCGGTGTTGCGCGGCACGAAGGTGCGCACCGCCTGGTCGTCGTCGCCGCGGACGCGCATCGTCGTGAAGCCACCGGTGACCTGCAGCCCCTGCACGGGATTGCCGCCGACCTCCAGCTCGATCCCCTGCGAGGTGGCGTCGACCCCGCGATAGATGGTGCGGCCGAGCACCGTGTCGAAGCCGGCCGCCTCGGCGGTGTTGCGCTGGCGCGCCTGGAACACCGCCGCGCTGGCGTTGAAGCGCCCGCCGAACCACGCGCCCTTCAGCCCCGCCTCGATATTGTCGCCCTTGATCGGATCGAGCAGGCGGTTGTTGGTGTCGAATTCGGTCTGGGGATTGAAGATGGTTGCATAGCTGGCATAGGCGCTGACCGCCCCGGTCAGGTCGAAGGTGGCGCCGACCGCCTATGAGAAGCGCTTGTGGTCATAGGCGGTCGGCGCGCCATAGGAGGCGCCCTCGCTGCGCGCGTGCGTGTAATTGCCGCCGACCATCACCTTGAACGGATCGGCAAGGTTGAGGCGGACGAGGCCGTAGACCGTTTCGCGCCGGGTATTGGTGTCGAGGCTGAGCGTATAGGGCGTCGGGAAGTTCGGCCGGGCGAAGGTGCCGTTCAGGAAGGTGTCGAGCGGCAGCGACACGCCGATCGTGGCATTGTCGTAGCTGGAATATTGCCGGTAGCGCTCCGCGCCGCGCATCACGCCGAACATCACGTCGTGGCGGCGGCCCGCGATGTCGACCGGCCCGCCGGCATAGGCGTCGATCGTCAGGTTGCGCGTGTCGCCCAGGAATGCGCCCGGATAGCTGGCGATGCCGAGGCCGGTGGCGCGATCGGGATTGCCGTAGACGTAGAACAGGGTGTTGTCCTCGTCGGTCGCCTTGCGCAGCACCGAGAGCTTGGCGGTCCAGCCGTTGCCCATGTCATGGGTGAGGTCGCCGAAGATCTGGCGGTCAACGACGTTCCAGCTCGACCAGTCGGGCGCGTAATTGGCGGACCGCTTGTAGTCGATGCGGCTGCCGTCGGTGTAATAGAGCGGCAGCGCGCCCCACATCGCGCCGCGGCTGGTGTGGTCCTGATGGCCATAGCCGGCGCTGATGACGGTATTGGGGCCGAGGTCCGCCTCGACGATGCCATAGCCGGTCCAGCGCTTCAGCCTGTAGCGGTCGATATAGCTGTCGCTGTTCGCATAGGCGCCGACCGCCCGCGCGCGGACGCTGCCGTCGGCGGTCAGCGGCACGCTGACGTCGCCGTCCAGCCGCAGCGCGTCGAACGAGCCATATTGCGCGCTCGCCGTCGCCTTGAGCTCGCGATAGGGGCGCTTGCGGACGAAGTTGATGACCGCGGAGGGATTGCCGGTCGGCGAGAGCAGGCCCGGTGCGCCGCGCACCACCTCGATCCGGTCGTAGATCGCGGTGTCGAGCGACCCGGTCTGGATGCCGAACGAAAAGGGCAGGCCGATGCCGTCGATCTGGAAAGTCTGGATGTCGAAGCCGCGCGCCGAATAATAGACGCGATCGGTCTCGCCGGCGAAGACGCTGATGCCCGGCACCGTGGTCAGCAGCGCGTTGACGTCGTTGAGCTGGAAATCGGTGATCTGCGCGCGGGTGACGACGCTGATCGACTGCGGCGTCTCGCGCTGGCTGAGCGGCAGGCGCGTCGCCGTCCGCTGGTTCTTGACGCCGTAATCGTCGCTGCCCTCGCTGCGCTGGCCGGTGACGATGATGTCGTCGGTGCGCTGCGGGTCCTCCGCGCCGGTGGTCGAATCCCTCGCCGAATCGGCGGCCGGGGCGGACGCCGTCGGCGAGACTGCGGCGGTAGCGGCCAGCAGGGCGATCAGGGCGGTCATGTCGTCTTACTCCGTGAACTGCCCGAGCGCATAGCGCGTAAGCCGGCTATTGCAAGTCGTTATCATTATCTTGCGGAGGAAATGTGGCGATGGACTGGTAGGTTAGGCGCCGGCGCGAGGTGGGGAAGGGGTAACGGCCGACGATCCGGCACCTCGCCGGTCCGGACGGGTGCCGGCGTCCACCGTGTCGCGCAGTCGACGGCGGGGGGCGAGCAGCACGGCGGACCCCGGACCGAGTCCGGGGTGACGGGGCGAGCGTGTCGGGCCGGCCGCGATCGCGAAAGGGTCGTGCCGATCCGGCTCGCCCCACGCAGACTCGACTTCGTCGGTCGCGTCCGGCACCGTCGGGGCGTTCGCACGTGGACCCCGGACCCATGACCCAGCCAGCCCTGCCCTCCCATCGCGGCGCGCGGCGCCTTCCGCCGCTGCTTGCCGGGTTCGCGATCATCGCGGCGGGGCTGGCGGTGCTGCTGGCCGGCGCGTTCGCGACCAGCCGCTATCCCTTCGCCTTCGATCGCAGCATCATCCTCGGCCTGCGGCAATGGCACGGGCCGGTCTGGCTGCCCAAGGTCGCCGCCGATATCACCGCGCTCGGCGGCGGCGTCGTGCTGACGCTGGTGGTGCTGCTCGTCGTCGGCTTCCTACTGGCGCAGCGGCTGTGGCTGACCGCGCTGGCCATCGCATTCGCCAGCCTGACCGGCGGCTGGGCGGTCGACCTCATCAAGGGGCAGGTGCTGCGCGCGCGCCCCGATCTGGTCCCGCATCTGGTCGACGTCAGCGGCTACAGCTTTCCGAGCGGCCATGCGACGTCGAGCGCGATCGTCTATCTGACGCTCGCCGCGCTGGCCGGGCAGGTGACGCCCGAGCGGACCGCGCGCCGCTATCTGCTGGTCGCGGCGGTCCTGCTGGTCGGGGCGATCGGGTGCAGCCGCGTCTACCTCGGCGTCCACTGGCCGAGCGACGTGCTCGCCGGGTGGAGCTTCGGCACGCTGTGGGCGCTCGGCTGGTGGACCGCCACCGCACAGGCGCGAATGGCGATCGGCGGCGAGCGCTAGCCCCCCGCGCCATCCTCCCGTTCGGGTCCGGCGCGAACGGGGGAGGCGGCGCTTCGGCGGTTACGCCCGCTCGGCGAGCTTGCGTTCCCAGGCGAGCGCGTCCTTGACGATCGTGTCGAGGTCGTCGCGCTGCGGGCGCCACGGCAGGGTGGCGAGGATCGCGCTGTTGTCGGCGACCAGCGCGGCGGGGTCGCCGGCGCGGCGGCCCTCGTAGCGGCGCTGGATCGTCAGGTTGGTGACGCGATCGACCGCATCGAGCACCTCGTTGACCGAGAAACCACGGTTGTAGCCCGCGTTGAGGATGTGGCTTTGCGCCGGTTCGGCGACGAGCAGTTCGAGCGCGGCGACATGCGCGGCGGCAAGGTCGCTGACGTGGATATAGTCGCGCACGCCGGTGCCATCGGGCGTGTCGAAATCGGTGCCGAACACGGAGACGGCGTCACGCTTGCCGGTCGCCGCCTCGACCGCGATCTTGATGAGGTGGGTGGCGCCGACCGTCGACTGGCCCGAGCGGCCCTCCGGGTCCGCGCCGGCAACGTTGAAATAGCGGAGCGCGCAATAGTTGATCGGATGCGCCGCGGCGACGTCGCGCAGCATCGCCTCGGTCATCAGCTTCGACATGCCATAGGGATTGATCGGCACCTGCGGATCGTTTTCCTGCACCGGCACCTTCACCGGCGTGCCATAGGTCGCGGCGGTGGACGAGAAGATGAAATGCGGCACGCCCTCGCCGACTGCGCTCTCGATCAGCGCGCGCGTCGCGGCGGTGTTGTTGCGGTAATATTTGAGCGGGTCGCTGACCGATTCGGGCACCACCACCGATCCGGCGAAATGCATGATCGCGGCGACCTTGTGGTCGCGGATCGTGGCGCGGACCGCCGCATCGTCCTCGATATTCGCCTGCACCAGCGTCGCGCGCGGATCGACCGCCCAGTCGAAACCCGTGACGAGATTGTCGATCACGACGACCTCATAACCGGCGTCGAGCAGCGCGAGCACCGCATGACTGCCGATATAGCCGGCCCCGCCGGTCACCATTACCTTGCCGTTTAACGTGCTATTTGAAGTCACCGATCTGCTCCCGCCTTTTGCGCACTCTAACCTGTTCCTACATTGGGGCAAAGGAGATCGTGATGACGGAATACGCAACATTGGCCGGCGGCTGCTTCTGGTGCACCGAAGCGGTGTTCAAGGACGTGATCGGTGTGGAGAGCGTCGAAAGCGGCTATATCGGCGGATCGGTGCCCAACCCGACCTACAAGCAGGTGTGCGGCGGCGACACCGGCCATGCCGAGGCGATCCGCATCGGCTTCGATCCCGAGCAGTTGCAGCTGGGCGACCTGCTCGACATCTTCTTCGCGACGCACGACCCGACGCAGCTCAACCGGCAGGGCAATGACGTCGGCACGCAATATCGCTCGGCGGTGTTCCCGGCCGACGAACGGCAGGAGGCGGAGATGCGCGCCGCGATCGAGCGGGCGCAGGCGGATGCGGCGAAGCCGATCGTGACGACGGTCGAACCGATGGCGCAATGGTATCCGGCGGAGGATTACCATCAGGATTATTGGGAAACGTCGGGGCGTTCCAACCCCTATTGCATGGCGGTGATCCCGCCCAAGCTGCAGAAGCTGCGCAAGAGCTTCGCCGCACGGTCGAAGGCGGTGACGGCCTGATTTCGGGCTGCACGGTCATGGGGAGGGCGCCTTTCGTCGGATGGCGAACCGGCGCCCCAAGCCCTCCGTCACCCCGGTCATTGCGAGCGTAGCGAAGCAATCCAGAGCCGTACCAGGACGCCCTGGATTGCTTCGCTGCGCTCGCAATGATGGATCAGTTTGATGTCATCCCGCTCTAAACCTTGCGGGTCAGCGCCTTCTTCAGTCTTGCATGGGCGGCGGCCTTGATCTGGCAGATGCGCGCCGATCCCACGCCGAGCACCTGGCCGATCTCCTCGAGGTTCAGCTCCTCGACGTAATAGAGCTGGATGACCTGCGCCTCGCGTTCCGGCAGCGCGCCGATCGCGGCGATCAGCGTGTCGCGCAGGTCGCTTTCGGCGAGCTGTTCGAACGCGTCGGGCGTGTCGTCGGCGAACCAGGGCAGGTCGTCGGCATAGACCTCATCGATCGATTCGAACCTCACGCCGTCCGCCGTTTCGTAGTCCGCACGCAGTTTCTCCACCGATACGCCCAGTTCCGTCGCCAGCGCCGCCTCATCGGGGGGGCGGCCGGTTCTTGCCGTCACCGCGGCGATGGCGGCCTGATATTGCCGCCGGCGCCGCATCGCGCCGCGCGTCGCGGTCGCCTGCCGGCGCAGTTCGTCGATCATCGCGCCGCGCAGCCGGGTCTGGAGATAGGCGCGGAACTGCGCGCCCTGCTCCTGCGCCTGCCCGACCGCCTCGACCAGCGCGACGAGGCCGATCTGGACGAGGTCCTCGACGTCGACGATCGTGCTCATCGATCCATGGACGTGCCAAGCGATGCGGCGGACGAGCGGCAGATACTGCCGGATCATCGTTTCCTGATCGCCGCCCGGCCGCGTCGCGCGCGAATAGGTCAGCGGCTGGACCGGGATCATGGCGGCCGGCGCCGGCATGGGGACCATCCCGGCTGGCGCCGGCTGGGCGTCGCCGAACGCCAGTTTCATCGGCTCGGCGCTCATGCCGCCAGCGCCTGATGCTGCTGCGATCCGCCGATCACCGCGACGACCTCGACCGCCTTTTCTTCCGGCACCTCGAAGAAGGAGAGGACCGGCGTGTCGGGCAGCACGGTCTTGACCAGCTTGCGGATCGCGATGCGGATCGCCGGCTGGACGACGAGCGCGAACGGCTTGGCCTCGGCGATCAGCGGCTGCGCCGCCTGTTGCAGCGCATCGACGATGCGGCGGCCGAGGTCGGGTTCGATGACGTGGCGGCGCGACTGGTCGGCGCGGGCGGCCTGGCCGAGCAGCCCTTCCAGCTGCCCCTCCAGCGTCATCACGCGCAGCGGCTCGCGCACGCCGCACAGCTTCTGGATGATGAGCGGGCCGAGCTCGGGGCGGATCAGTTCGATGATCTCCTCGGCATCGGCGCTGCGGGTGGCGGCGACCGAGATCGCCTGCGCGATACGACGGAACTCCTTCAAGGGGATGTTCTCCGCGAGCAGGCCCTTGAGGACCTGGGTGAGGGTGGTGAGCGGCAGCGGGTTGGGGGTCAGCGTCGCGACCAGCTGCGCGGCGCGCTCCTTCAGCCCGTCGAGCAGCGACTGGACCTCGTCCGGGCCGAGCAGGTCGGTGGCGTTGGCGCCGAGCACGTGGTTGAGGTGCGTCGCCATGACCGTGCCGGCGTCGACGACGAGGAAGCCCGCGCCGGTCGCCGCATCGGCGTCGCCGGCGGGAATCCAGGTCGCGTCGAGGCCGAAGGTCGGGTCCTTCGCCTTCTTGCCGCTGAGGTCGCCATAGGCCTGACCGGTATCGAGCGCGAGCATCTCGTCGGGGGACACCTGATCCTCGCCCAGCACGACGCCGTTGACGAGGATGCGATAGGTGTAGGGCGCGAGGTTGATGTCGTCGCGCACGCGGCATTGCGGCACGACGAAGCCGAGGTCGCGCGACAGCTGGCGGCGCACGCCGGTGATCCGCCCCATCAACGGCGCGCCGCGCCGCGGGTCGACCAGCGGGACGAGGCCGTAGCCGATGTCGAAATTGACCTGCATTCCGTCGGTGACCTCGTCCCAGCCGATCGTCGAGGGGTCGACGGGGTCCTCGGCGGCGACGGGCAGCGCGGCGGCGACCGGGCGCTTCTCGATCTGGCGCAGCTTCCACGCGGCGAAGCCGGCGAGCCCTGCGGTGGCGAGGATGACGAGGTGCGGCATGCCGGGCAGCAGGCCGAGCAGGCCGAGGATGATCGCGACTGGCGTCCAGGTGCGCGGGCTACCGAACTGGCCGCCGATCTGGCCGGCGAGATCCTTGTCCGACGACACGCGGGTGACGATCGCGGCGGCGGCGATCGACAGCATCAGGCTGGGCAGCTGCGCGACCAGCGCGTCGCCGATCGCGAGCAGGATATAGCTCTTGGCGGCGGCGGCGATCGTCATGCCGTGGCTGACCGGCCCCAGGATCAGGCCGCCGATGATGTTGGCGGCGAGGATCAGCAGCGCGGCGACCGCGTCGCCCTTCACGAACTTGGACGAACCGTCCATCGAGCCGTAGAAATCGGCTTCGGTCGATACCTCGACGCGGCGCTTCTTGGCGTCTTCCGGGGTGATGAGACCGGCGTTGAGATCGGCGTCGATCGCCATCTGCTTGCCGGGCAGGGCGTCGAGCGTGAAGCGCGCGGACACTTCGGACACGCGGCCGGCGCCCTTGGTCACGACGATCAGGTTGATAATCATCAGGATCGCGAAGACGAAGATGCCGACGACGTAGTCGCCGCCGATCAGGAAGGTGCCGAACGCCTCGATGACATGGCCCGCGGCGCTCTCGCCCTCGTGACCGTGGACCAGCACGATGCGGGTCGAGGCGACGTTGAGGCCGAGGCGGAACAGCGTGGCGAACAGCAGCACGGTCGGGAAGGACGAGAAGTCCAAGGGCTTCTGCGCGTTGAGCGACACCATCAGCACCGCGAGGCTGATCGCGATGTTGGCGACGAAGAAGATGTCGAGCAGGAACGCCGGGATCGGCACGACCATGACGACGACGAGCAGCAGGATGGCGAGCGGCAGCGCGGCGCCGCGGCCGGTGGCGAGCAGCTTGTTCACGTCAGCGGCCCCCCATGCCGGCGAGCATCATATAGGCGAGCCGCGCGTTGTTCGGGGACGGGCGCAGCAGGCTGTTTGCCGCCGTCGCGCTCGTGTTGAGGCGCCCGCCCATGCCGTTCAGGGCCTGCGTGGCCCAGGCGAGCGCATCCTCGGCGCTTTCGTTGCCGCCGGTGACGACGGTCGAATCCCCCATCGCGAGCGCCTGCGCGGCGAAGGCGAGGTTGGCGTTGCGCGTCTCGGTGACGCTGTCGCCCGCTGCGCCGAGCTTGTCGGCGAAGCGCTGGTAGATCGCCGACAGCGTGCGTGGTTGGCCGTTGGCGGCGTAGAAGATCGAGCGGTTGGCGCCGGCCGCCTGCGGGAACAGCGACGCCGCGGTCGCGCCGGGGTTGGTCTGCATCGCCGACAGGAATTTCTTGGCGCCGCCGATGCCGAGGAAATGCGCCATGTAGAGGTCGGTGCCGTTGGCCGAACGGCCCAGCGCGCCCTCGAGCACGTCCTTGTTGTCGGAGGCATGTTCGGCCGCCATCAGCGATGCGGCGGTGGGGTCGTTGCGCAGATTCAGGATGGCGGAGCGGGTCGCGCTGTCACCGACGGTATAGCGCCCGCCGGCGGTCTGGCCGATGCTGTTGGCGGCCCAGCCGAGCCCGTGTTCCGCGCCATGTTTCTTGACGACCGCAAGCCAGCTCTGTTCGACGAACTGGTACAGGCCGGATGCCGAGGAGGTGCCGGCGCGCGCGCTGGCGTTCAGGCCGCTCTCGATCTTGGCCTGGCCCAGCAGATAGTCGAAATCGACGCCCGTCTTGCTGCTCGCAAGCGCGATCGCGGATTGGACGCGTCCGGCAGAAATCGGATTGACGGTCATTGCGGAAAGAACACACCCCTGTTGTCGATGGGTGTTGAGCAAGGACCGTGCCAGTTCGTCGCCCCGGCAGACGCCGGAACCCGTGGTTACGCCGACGTCAGCGTTGGAGCCCCGTCAGCCGCTGCGGTGGGTCCATGGATCCCGGCATGCGCCGGGATGACGGAAGAAGGGGCGGATGACAGGAGCCGTGAGACAACGGCAAAACCCCCGATCGCGTCAGGCGTAGGCCGAGACCAGCGTCGGGCGGAAGCCGTGGCCGGCATCGCCGGTCAGGATTTGCAGGCGGCGGCGGACATTTGCCGCCATCAGGTTGACGTAGATGCGGCAGGTTTCGTTCAGCCGGTTGGCTTCGTCGGCCAGCTCGCGGATCTCGTCGCCAGCGGGGCCGGTACCGAGCGAGGCGACCTGTTCGATGCCGGCAAGCTTGTCCTGCGTCGCACGTTCCAGCGCGGTGACGTCGTTCGCCTTCAGCGCGGCGATCTCCGCATGGAGCGCGTCGATGACGCGGATCAGGGCATCACGCCGCGTCATGACCGTCCCAGTTCAGCCGGAGTGCGAGGAGCCGGTCGGCGATCGTCGCCGGCAGGATGGGGAAGGAGCCGTTCTGGATCGCCGCCTTGATGAGCTCGACACGATCGCCGTCGACCGGCGGCGATGCCGCAAGCGACCGCGCCAGCGCGCCGAGTTGCGTATCCGTCGCAGGCGCCTGTTCTGCGGCCTTTTTCAGTGCGGGCTGCACCGTCGGCGCAGCCGCGGGTGCGGCGACGCGCGAGACGCTCCCACTTCCGTTCAGCGGCGTTGAGCCGATCGAGTCCACCATGTCCGCACCTATCTGTGTTGCCTGACACAGGGATAAACGGCCGGTTGCGATGCAGGTTTAGCAAAAAAATTTCCGGGGTCCGGAGTGCGTCACTGGCCCCAGCCGGGCAGGGTCGCATGGCCCGGTTCGATCGCGATCGCCTGGACGGGTCCCTTGGCGTCCTCGACCTTCACCAGGAAGCGGCCGCCGGGAGGCGCATCGCCCATCGCAACGCCTTCGCGGCTGATCGAAAAGCCGTTCGATCCCGCCTCGATCACCACCGGGTCGCCGCGCCGGATCACCGGTTCGGCCTTCGCCGCGATGACCATCGCGGGGCGGGCGGTCGCGGTCGGCGGTGCCGCCGATGCGGGGCGGATCACCGGCACGAAGATGCGCCAGTCCGGCCCCGAGCAGGACACGACCACCGCATCATGCGCCTCGGTCCGCCACGCGAGCGCGACGGTGGAGCATTGCGCCAGCCGCAGCCGCGGATCGATCGGCGTCCGCGCGCCGCCCTCCGCCCCGACCGGCCGGCTGGTGAAGGCGGCGACCGCGCGGTCGAGGCCGGCGGTGTCCTGAAAGGCGATAGCACCGCCGGCGAGCAGGGGGGCGAGGAGGAGCGGAAACAGGATCATGGCTGATGGTCCGAAGGCTGTTCGCCGACAAAGGCGAGCGTGACGATCGCGGCGCGGCGGCCGGGGCGATGGGCGGTGGTGACGGTGATCCGGCGGCTGACCCCCGTCAGCGTCGCGGCAAGGGCGCGGGCGCGGTCGGCGGCGAGGATCGCGGCGCTGCCGGTGCCGGGGTCGACGTCGGCGGTGCTGCCGTCAGTCGATCCGGTGACGGTGAGCGCGACGCGCGGATCGCGCGCCGCCTCGCGTGCCCAGGCGACGACCGCCGCCGGGTCTTCCGGCAGGCCGGCAGACCCGGGCGCAAAGTCGACCATGCCCGCTGCCATGACCGGCAGCGGGGCAGGCGCGGGCGCGGGATTGCCGCCGAAGCTGACGCGCAGCGCATCGGTGACCGCGCGCGGTTTTTCGCTCGCCTGAAGCAAGACGAAGAAGCCGACCAGCAGCAAGGCGAGATCGGCCAGCGTCACCAGCCAGAGCGGTTTGGCGGGCGCCGGATCGGGATAGAGCGCGACGTCGGTCATGCGACGCTTTGCAACTGGTGGCGCGGCGTCTCGCGCAGCGCGAGTGCGACGAGCGGCGCCTCGATCCGGACGCGCTCGAACGCCTCGATGCGGCCGGCGGCGCGCAGGCGATGGCAGATCGGCATCAGCAGCAGGTTGGCGAGCAGCGCGCCGTACAGCGTCGCGAGCAGCGCGATCGCCATCGCGCCGCCGATCGCCTTGGGATCGGTCATGTTGGCGAACATGCCGGCGAGGCCGATCAGCGTGCCGACCATGCCCATCGCCGGGGCGGCCTCCGCAGCGGCGGACCAGACGTCGGCGGCGGCGACATGGCGCTCGACGCGCGCCTGCCGGCGATAGCGCAGCACCGCCTCGACCTCGCGCGGGATCGCGCCGTCGACGATCGCGGCGATCGCGGCGGCGACGTCGGGATCGGCGATCACCGATTTGTCGAGCGCGACGATGCCGTGGCGCCTGGCGATCCGCGCCTGCGCCGCAATCTGTTCGAGCAGCGCGTCGGCGCGGAACGGCCGGCGCGTCAGGACGCGCAACGCCGACAGCGACCGTGCCACGTCGCGCAGGGGCGAGCGGAGCAATGTGGCAAGCAGCGTGCCGCCACCGACGATGGCAAGCGCGACGGGATCGAAGAGCTGGGCGATCAACATGCGCGAGTGTCTTGCAAGCTGCGGGCCAGTTTCGCCGGGATGCCCGGGCGCCCTGGACGGGTTCCGGCGATCTAGGGCCGATCGACATTCAGCCCTGACGCCTGCAAACGGCGGTTTCGCGCGCTTCCGGTGCTCACGTACCGAAAGTACGCTGCGCTCCGGGTCACGCAAAACCACCGTTTTCGGCACGTCATCATCTGAATGTCGATCCACCCTAGGGGAGGGTCCGCGGCGCGTTGCCGCTCTCCGGCAAACGGCGGCAAACACCGGCAACCGGTTGCCGCCCGCCTTGCCGCCGCCCGGCCATCCCCCGGCAAAGCGGGAAAATTCGCGTCTCCGGCCCCGGAATTCGAAAACTGGCACGGCGGTTGCTTATTCCCCGGCAGCGCAATGGTGCGCCGGAGATTTGGGCCGATGGCCGCAGACAGTCTGTTCGGAGTTCACGGAGCCGCGCTCGAAGTGCGCTCGCAGCGCATGGGCGTGCTCGCGTCGAACATCGCCAACTCCTCCACGCCCGGTTTCAAGGCGCGCGACATCGACTTCAAGTCGGCGCTCGCCTCGATGGAGCGGGATGCGGGTCAGGACGGGATCACCGCCGCGACCGGCTATCGCGTGCCGTTGCAGACCTCGATGGACGGCAACACCGTCGAGCTCAACCAGGAACAGACCGCCTTCGCCGAAAACGCCGTCCAGTATCAGACGACGCTGTCGTTCCTGAACGGGCGGATCGGCCAGATCACCCGCGCGCTGAAGGGGGAATAAGCCGATGGCCGATCCGATGAGCGTCTTTCAGGTGGCGGGCCGCGCGATGAGCGCGCAGCTCGTCCGCATGAACACCACCGCGTCGAACCTCGCCAATGCCGGCGGGACGACCGGCTCCGCCGAGACCGCGTACAAGACGATGAAGCCGGTGTTCCGCACCAGCTTCGATGCGGCATCGGGCCTTGCCACCGTCGATGTCGAGAAGATCGTCACCGCGGGCGAGGCGCCGACCAAGGTCTACGACCCGAACAACCCGCTCGCCGACAAGGATGGCAATATCTACCAGGCCGCCGTCGACGAAAGCCGCGAGCTCGTCGACATGATGGAGACGGCCCGTTCCTACCAGAACAACGTCGAGGTGATGAACACTGCCAAGCAGCTCACCATCGATACCCTCAAGCTGGGCCGCTAAGATCATGGCAACGACATCGACCGCCTTCGACTCGACGCTGCAGACCCTCGGGATCACGCGCGCCAAGTCGACCGCCAACACCACCACCGCAAGCGGCGCCTCGACCGCCACGGGGGCGACCAAGACGACGCTCGACCAGTCCGACTTCCTGACGCTGCTGACCACGCAGCTCAAGAACCAGGACCCGTTCGCGCCGATGGACAACACCCAGATGGTCGCGCAGATGGCGCAATTCTCGTCCGTCGCCGGCATCAGCGAGATGAACAAGACGCTGTCCGGCGTCGCGACCAAGCTCGGCTCGACCACCGCCAGCGATGCGATGGCCTATGTCGGCAAGACCGTGCTGACCGAGGGATCGACCGCCTATCCGCGCGCGGCCGGCGGCCTCGACGGCGCGGTCGAGCTGGACGATGCGGCGACCGCGGTCACCGTCTCGATCGCCGATGCGCAGGGCGGCACGCTTCGCTCGCTGCAGCTCGGCGCGCAGAAGAAGGGCACCACGGCGTTCGAGTGGGACGGCAAGGACGGTTCGGGCAACGACGTCGGCGCCGGTCCCTTCACCATCACCGCCTTCGCCACCAGCGGCGACAAGACGGTCACCAGCCGCACGCTCGTCTGGGCGCCGGTCGAATCGGTGTCGCTGCCCTCCAGCGGCGCGCCCAAGCTCAAGGTCGTCGGGGTCGGCGACGTCGATCCGTCCGACGTCCGCTCCGCCACCTGATCCAGCCCCGTTGATCCCGCACCAACCGATTACAGCTTCCAAGGAGTAACCCGATGTCCTTCTACACCTCGCTCTCCGGTCTCCAGGCTTCGCAGACCGACATGAACACGATCTCGCACAATCTCGCGAACGTCTCGACCACCGGGTTCAAGAAGAGCCGCGTCGAATTCTCCGACGTCATCGCCTCGAGCGTGTCGACCGATCCGCGCAAGATGGTCGGTTCGGGCGTGGTCGTGAAGGCGACGACGCAGCAGTTCAAGGAAGGCAACCTGCAGGGGACGACCAACGCGCTCGACCTCGCGGTGATGGGCGAAGGCTTCTTCACGGTGAAGACCACCGGCGCCAGCGACACGATCGCCTATACCCGCAACGGCGCCTTCTCGGTCGATTCGAGCCGCAACGTCGTCGACGCGCAGGGCAGCTTCCTGATGGTCTATCCGGTCGACGGCGACGGCAACGTCACCGCGACGGGCGAGGACGGCCTCACCAACCTGCAGTTGCAGCAGTCGAGCGGCACGCCGGTCGCGACGAAGGACGTGTCGACCGCGATCAACCTGTCGGGCACCTCGACCGTCAACAAGAAGGTGTTCGATCGTACCGACACGACGACCTACAACAACTCGGTCGCGACGCGCATCTACGACGCCAACGGCAACCCGATGACGATGACGAGCTATTACGTCCGTTCGAAGGTGCCGGATGCGACGACCAACACCGCGAGCACGTGGCAGGTCTATACCTATATCGGCGACAAGCAGCTGGAAGTGGGCGGCAGCAAGGCGCCGCAGGAGATCACCTTCAACACGACGGGTGCGATCGCGACGCCGACCACGCCGATCAAATATGACGACTTCATCCCGCTGTCGGGTGCCGCGGTGCAGACGGTTTCGCTCAACCTCGCCAATTCGACGCAGCTCGCCTCCGCCTTCGCGGTCAACAGCAAGAGCCAGGACGGCGTCGCCGTCGGCCAGCTGTCGGGCGTGACGGTCAATTCCGAAGGCCTGATCCAGGCGAGCTTCTCGAACGGCGACATCGTCCCGCTCGGCAAGGTCGCGCTGGCCAAATTCTCGACGCCGACCGGCCTGCGCCAGATCGGCAACAGCTATTGGTCGGCGACCGGCCTGTCCGGCACGGCGACGCTGGGTTCGGCAAGTGCGGACGGCTTCGGCTCGCTGATGTCGGGCCAGATCGAAGGGTCGAACGTCGACATCACCGAGGAACTGGTCAACCTGATCGCGGCACAGCGCAACTTCCAGGCGAACTCGAAGGCGCTCGATACCGCGAACCAGGTCTCGCAGACCATCATCCAGATCCGCAACTAAGCGACGGCGGCGGAGCGGAGGCCTGAATGGACAAGCTGGTCTATACGGCGGCGACCGGCCTGCGTGCGCATATGCAGGCGCAGGCGGCGATCGCCAACAACATGGCGAACGCGTCCACCACGGGCTTTCGCGCCGACCGCGTCGTCTTCGACCGGATCGAGCTGAAGGGCGGCGGCGCGCAGCTGGAGGCGCGCATGCCGACCAGCGAAGAAGTGACCGATGCCGATCGCGCGCCCGGGTCGATCCAGTCGACCGGCCGCGCGCTCGACGTCGCGATCAGCGGCGCCAATGACTGGCTGGCGGTGCAGGCCGGCGACGGCAGCGAGGCCTATACCCGCCGCGGCGACCTCGACGTCGCCGCATCGGGCGTGCTCCAGACCGGCGACGGCTTCATCGTCCAGGGGCAGGCGGGGCCGATCACGGTGCCGCCGCACGACAGCCTGACGATCTCCGCCGACGGCACGATCAGCATCGTGCCGCAGGGCGGCGACCCCCGGAACGCGCAGGTGCTCGACCGGCTCAAGCTGGTCGATACCAAGGGTTCGGTGACGCTGAAGGGCATGGACAATCTGCTCCGCGTCAAGGGCGGCGGCACCTTGCCCGCCAATCTGGACGCCAAGGTCCAGGGCGGTGCGCTGGAAGGCTCCAATGTCAACATGACGCAGGCGCTGGTCGACATGATCGAGAACCAGCGCAGTTACGAGGTTCAGGCCAACCTCATGAAATCGGCCAAGGATATGGACGAGAGCAGCACATCCGTGATGCGCCTCCCGAGCTAAGGAACAGACACGATGTCCTCCTCCGCCATGCACATCGCGCGCACCGGGCTCGACGCCCAGGATACGCGCATGCGGGTCATCTCGAACAACCTCGCCAACGTCAACACGACGGGGTTCAAGCGCGACCGCGCCGCGTTCGAAACGCTCGCCTACCAGACCATCACCGCGCCGGGCGCGCAGTCGACGGCCGAGACGAAGTACGCGACCGGCCTCAACCTCGGCACCGGCGTGAAGGTGCAGGGCACCGCCCGCATCGACACGCAGGGGTCGCTGACGCAGACCGGCAACAGCTTCGATCTCGCGCTCGACGGCGACGGCTATTTCCAGGTGCAGCTGCCCGGCGGCGATCTCGGTTATACCCGCGCCGGTAATTTCAACCGCAGCCCCGAAGGGCTGCTCGTGACGTCGGAAGGCTATCAGGTGATGCCCGGCATCACCGTGCCGACCAACGCGACGCAGGTGACGATCGGCACCGACGGCACCGTCACCGCACAGGTGCCGGGCCAGACCGAAGGCACCAACATCGGCCAGATCCAGGTCGCGAGCTTCGCCAATCCCACCGGGCTGCAGTCGACCGGCGACAATTATCTGAAGGAAACCGCCTCCTCGGGTGCCGCCAATCTCGGCATCGCCGGCGAGGATGGCCGCGGCCGGGTGCGGCAGGGCAATCTCGAGGCGTCCAACGTCAACGTCGTCGAGGAACTGGTCGACATGATCGAGACGCAGCGCGCCTATGAGGTCAATTCGAAGATGATCTCGTCCTCCGACGAAATGCTCAAATACGTGAACCAGAACCTGTAACATGGCATCCGCTCCCAACCCCTTCCGCCCCGGCGCCTTTCTGGTCGGACATTGGGCCGAGATCGCGCTCGCCGCGGCGTCCGGCCTGCTGGTCCTCGCCGCGCTCGCGCCCGGTCAGGCCGATGCCAGCGTCTTCGGCAAGAAGAAGCCGCCGGAGGACTTCACCGTCGTCCGAGCGCCCGTCGCACCCGCGCCCGCGCCCGCCAACGGGTCGATCTTTCAGGCGAGCGACGGCTATGCCGCGCTGTACGAGGGCTGGCGCGCCCGTCGCGTCGGCGACCCGCTGACGATCGTGCTGGTCGAGCGCACCGCCGCGTCGAAATCGTCGAGTTCGAAGCTCGATTCGAAGGGGCAGGGCAGCATCACGCTGCCGACCACCGGCGCGCTCAACCTGTTCAACACCACCGATGCGACGCTGAGCGGCGGCCGCGGCTTTAACGGGCAGGGGCAGGCCGACCAGGCCAATTCGCTGTCGGGCGAAGTCTCCGTCACCGTCGCCGAAGTCTATCCCAACGGCACGATGCTGGTGCAGGGCCAGAAGCGGGTGACGCTCAACCGCGGCGACGAATTCGTCCGGATCAAGGGCATCGTCCGCACCGCCGACGTCGGCGCGGACAATCGCGTGCTGTCGACCCGGGTGGCGGACGCGCAGATCGCCTATACCGGCAAGGGCGACGTCGCCCGCGCCGGGCGACAGGGCTGGCTCAGCCGCTTCTTCTCCGTCGTCTCGCCGTTCTGATGCTGTCGTCACCCTCACCCTTCCGCGGCTGCGCCGCTCCTTCCCTCTCCCGTCGGGAGAGGGACGAGACGCCGAAGGCGGCGAAGGGTGAGGGCGGCCTTAACATCCCGCTAACCATCTCTGGTGCAGGTATCGCGACCATGTTCCGCCTCTTCATCGCCGCGCTCGTCGCCATCCTCGCGCTCGCCGCGCCCGCGTCGGCGGACCGGATCAAGGACCTCGGCGGGTTCCAGGGCATCCGTTCCAACCAGCTGACCGGTTACGGCGTCGTCGTCGGCCTGCCCGGCACCGGCGACGACAATCTCGAATATACCGTGCAGTCGCTCAAGGCGGTCGCCTCGCGCTTCGGCCTGCAGCTGCCGCCCGGTGCCAATCCGGGGATGAAGAACGCCGCCGTCGTGCTCATCACCGCCGAACTGCCGCCCTTCGCCAAGCCGGGGCAGCGGCTCGACATCACCGTCGCGTCGATGGGCAAGGCCAAGTCGCTGCGCGGCGGCAGTCTGGTGCTGACGCCGCTGCTCGGCGCGGACAACCAGATCTATGCGATGGCGCAGGGCAATCTCGCCGTCGGCGGGCTGGGTGCCGAAGGCGCCGACGGATCGAAGATCGTCGTCAACGTGCCCTCGACCGGCCGCATCCCCGAAGGCGCCACCGTCGAACGCGCGGTCGCCACCGGGTTCGATTCGGCGCCGATGCTGACCTTCAACCTCGCCCGCTCGGACTTCACCACCGCGCAGAACGTCGCGCAGGCGATCAACGCGAAGCTTGGCTTCGGCACCGCGCAGGCGATCGACGGCGTGTCGGTCGCGGTGCGCGCACCCCCGGGGGCGGACACGCGTGCGACGCTGATGTCGATGATCGAGAACCTCGACGTCACTTCGGCCGAGCCGTCCGCGAAAGTAATTGTAAATGCTCGCACCGGAACGGTCGTTATCAATTCTGCGGTCAGGGTGGGTCCTGCCGCGGTGACGCACGGCAAGCTGACCGTGCGCATCGACGAGAACCAGCGGATCAGCCAGCCGGCACCGTTCAGCCAGGGCCAGACCGCGCTGGAGCAGAAATCCAGCGTGTCGGTCGAGGAGGAGAAGAAACCGATGTTCCTGCTCAACCCCGGTCCCAAGCTGGCCGACGTGGTCAAGGCCGTGAACGCGATCGGCGCGTCGCCTGCCGATCTGGTCGCGATCCTCGAGGCGCTCAAGGAAGCCGGCAGCCTCAAGGCGGAATTGATCGTCCTGTGAGCGGGCTCCCGATCTCCGGCGTCGGCGGCATCTCCACCGACACGTCGCGGCTGAAGAGCGCCGACAACCTCAAGAAGGCCGGCCAGCAGTTCGAGGCGGTGTTCACCGGCATGATGCTGAAGAGCATGCGCCAGGCGAAACTGGCCGACCCGCTGTTCGATTCGAAGGCGCTCGATACCTTCACCGAGATGCAGGACGCCCGCGTCGCGCAGAGCATGTCGGAATCGACCCCGCTCGGCATCGGCAAGGCGATGACCGACTTTCTCAGCAAATCTCAAGGCGATCTTAACGAGTCCAAGGCAGATCCGCCGCAATGAGCGACATGCTGTCGATCGGCGCGTCAGGCGTCCGCGCGTACCAGACCGCGCTAGCCACCGTCGGCGAGAACATCGCCAACGTCGGGACGGTCGGCTATGCGCGCCGCGCGGTGATGCTGGCGGAGGTCGCCGGCGGCAGCGGATCGACCAACGGCTATGGTGCCGGCAACGGCGTCTACCTGCTCGGCGTCGACCGTTCGAGCGACATCTATTCCGCCGCCGCGCTGCGCGCCACGACCAGCGACCTCACGCGCACCACCAAGGGTGCGGAATGGCTCGACCGTATCCAGAACGCGCTGACCGGCAACCAGCTGACCGCGCGCGTCACCTCCTTCTTCGGGTCGGCGCAGGCGCTGGCCGCGGAACCCGATTCGACCGCGCTGCGCACCGGCATGCTCAGCGCCGCATCCTCGACCGCGCTGGCGTTCACCGCGACCGGCAAGGCGTTCGACCAGGTCGATGCCGATCTGCAGACCGCCGGCACGCAGGCGGCGCAGACGCTGACCTCGCTCGGCAATTCGCTGACCAGGATCAACGAGGGGATCAGCCGCTCGCAACCGGGCAGCACCGCCGCGGCGCAGCTGATGGACCAGCGCGATACGATCCTGTCGCAGATGAGCGAGATGGTCGATATCGACGTGCGGATGGACACGATCGGCCGCGCCACGGTCAAGCTCGGCGGCCCCGAGGGGGCGGCGTTCGTGCAGGGCGCGACGACGGGCACGGTCAGCTATTCGCGCAACCAGGACGGCACCGCCGCCTTTTCCGTCACGATCCGCGGCGAGGTGAAGGACATCGCGGCCAGCGGCGGCACGCTGGCCGGGATCACCGACGGCGCGCAGCGCGTCGCCGCGATCCGCCAGTCGCTGAATGCGGTTGCCGAGGATTTCGTGAAATCGGTGAACGACAACCAGGCCGCCGGCGTCGATCGCGCGGGCCTGGCCGGGAAACCGATGTTCTCGGTCACCGGGGCCGCGACCAATATCCAGATCGACAAGGATTTCGACGACGGCAAGCTGATCGCCGCCGCCTCCGCCGCGACGCCGACCAAGCCGGCGGGCGGCGTGCGCGATTCGTCCAATCTGGCGGCGCTCGAATCGACGCGCGTCACCAAGGGGTTCGAGGCGTCGCTGACCACGCTGATTACCGGCAACGCCACCGCCTACAAGCAGAAGAACACGATCGCCGAGGCGCAGGCGGCGATCCGCGACGGCGCCGCGACCGCGCAGTCGACCGCGACCGGCGTCAACCTCGATTCCGAGGCGGTCGATCTGATCCGCTTCCAACAGGCCTATGCAGCGTCCGGCCGCGTGATCCAGATCGCGCGCGAGACGATGCAGACCATCCTCGACATACGGTAGGGCGCGCGATGCAGATCTCCACCAGCATGTTCTACGGCAATGCGTCGAATCGCATGGCCAAGATGAACGCCCGCGCATCGGAACTGATGACGCAGATCTCGACCGGCAAGAAGACGATCAAGCCGTCCGACGACCCCGCCGCGTCGCAGCAGATCGCCGAGCTCGACCGCAAGGACGCCGACGCGGTCGTCTATGGCACGAACATGACGCTGGCCGGGTCGCTGCTCCAGCAGGCGGACAGCGTGCTGGGACAGATCGGCACGCAATTGACCCGCGCGACCGAACTGGCGACGCAGGCGGCGACCGGCACGCAGACCGACGCGACGCGCAAGATCATCGGCACCGAACTGAAATCGATCGTCGAATCGATGGTGGCGCTTGCGAATGCGAAGAACGTCCGCGGCCAGCCGCTGTTCGGCAATGCGGCGGGCGGCAAGGCGGTCACCGACAATGGCGACGGCACCTTCACCTTCGCCGCCGCCGAACCCGCGGTATCCGAAGTGCCGATCGCCGACGGGCAGAGCGTGCAGGCCACCGAGAGCGCCGAGCGCATCTTCAAGATCGGCGATACGGACAATGCGCTGGCGATGCTGTCGCGGCTCGCGACCGCGCTGCAGGCCGGCGGCGACGTGTCGGACGCCACGTCCGAATCGCTCGACGCGCTGAGTGCCTCGACCGACCAGATCGCCGACGTCCAGTCGTCGGTGGGCGCGCGCGCCGCGCGGGTCGATCTGCAGCAGCAATTGCTGACCACCGCCAACACCGACCGGTCCGAACTGCGCGGCCAGCTGGAACAGGTGGACGTCACCGAGGCGGTCGTGCAGCTGCAGCAGCTGATGACCGCACTGTCCGCGTCGCAGGCGAGCTTCAGCAAGCTCTCCAGCCTGTCGCTGTTCGACTACCTCAAGTAACGCATCGCACCGGTACGGGGATGACGGGCCGCCCGCACCGGGCGGGCCGGCGGCGCCTGGCGTGCGCCGGCGGGAGGCGCCGGCGAAAACCTTCGGGTCTGGTAACCACTTGTCTAGGAAATGCGGTTAACCCGGTGTCATCGGGTTGCCGGCATGCCGGCGCAAACGGGGTATCCCACAGTGTTTCCTGCCATCGGTCTCGTCGTCCTTCTCGGCATGGTGTTCGGCGGCTTCGCCATCACCGGTGGTGCCCTCGGCCCCGTCATGGAGGCGATCCCGCACGAGATGCTCATCATCGGCGGCGCGGCCGCCGGTGCGCTCATCATCGGCAATTCGGGCACCGAGCTGAAGGCGATGGGCGGTGGCCTCGCCAAGGTGTTCAAGGGCCCCAAGTACAAGAAGCAGGATTATCTCGACGTCATCTTCCTCGTCAGCAAGCTGATGAAGATGCTGCGGATGGACGGGCCGATCGCGCTCGAACCGCATGTCGAGGACCCCAAGTCGTCCGCGGTGTTCAGCGAATATCCCCGCCTGCTCGCCGACCACACGCTCATCAACCTGATCGCCGACACGCTGCGCCTCGTCGTGGTGTCGTCGGGCACGCTCGACGTGCATGCGGTCGAGGAGGTGATGGACCATTCGATCAAGACGCATCACCACGAGGTCGAGGGGCCGCACACGACGCTGTCCAGCCTCGCCGATTCGCTGCCCGCGCTCGGCATCGTCGCCGCGGTGCTCGGCATCGTGAAGACGATGGGATCGATCGACAAGCCGCCGTCGGTGCTCGGCGGGATGATCGGCTCGGCGCTGGTCGGCACGTTCATGGGCGTGCTGCTCGCCTATGGCATCGTGTCGCCGCTGGCCGGGCGGCTGAAGCAGGTGATCGACGCCGATGCCGCGATCTACGACGTGGTGAAGCAGATCATCATCGCCTCGCTCCACGGCCATCCGCAGCCGCTGGTGATCGAGGCGGCCCGTTCCGGCATCGCGCACAAGAACCAGCCCGGCTTCGCCGAGGTGTTCGATGGCCTGCGCGGCAAGTAAGACAGGGGGCAGATAGACCATGGCCCGCGCCGCGCCGCACGGCACCAACCAGCCGCCCAAGATCGTCATCGTCAAGAAGATCATCGACGGCGGCCACGGCGGCCATCACGGCGGCGCGTGGAAGGTCGCCTATGCCGATTTCGTCACCGCGATGATGGCGTTCTTCCTGCTGCTGTGGCTGCTCGGGGCGACCACCGAAAAGCAGCGCAAGGGCATCGCCGACTATTTCGCGCCGACCCTGATCGACAAGAAGGTGCTCGGCCTCGGCGGCAGCGGCGTGCTGGGCGGCGAATCGATCCTCAGCAACAACAAGCTCGGCCCCAAGGCGGCGGCGGCGCCGATCGCGTCGATCGGCATCCCGATGCGCGAGGCGGGCGGGCAGCGGAGCGGCACCGGCGACAAGGGTTCGCTGCGCAATCCGGCGTCGATGCAGCTCGACCGGCAGGCGTTCCAGGCGATCAAGGATCAGCTCGAAAAGCAGATCAAGGGCTCGGCGCGCCTGGCGAAGCTGTCCAGCCACGTCCGCTTCGTACCGACGCAGGACGGACTGCGCATCGATCTGGTCGACGATGCCGATTATTCGATGTTCGGGCTCGGCACGACCGCGCTGGACAGTCGCGCATCGGAACTGATCGGGATGATCGCCGGCACGATCGCGGGCACGCCCAACACGATCATGATCCGCGGCCATACCGACAGCGTGCCTTATGGCGATCCGCGCGCGATGAACAACTGGATGCTGTCCTCCGGCCGGGCCGAGGCGACGCGCCGCCGGCTGGCGCTGGGCGGCATTCCGGAAGCGCGGTTCGAGCGGATCGAGGGCGTCGCGGACCGCGAGCCGATCATCACCGACGATCCGGGCGATCCCCGCAACCGCCGCGTCGCGATCACCCTGCTGTACCGCACCGGCGTGTTCGGCAGCTGACGCGACGAACGGCGCGGACATGCGAACGCCCGGCGGAGCTGGTCTCCACCGGGCGTTTCGTCATGCGCCGGACGGCCTGCCCTGGGGGAGGCAGGCCGGGATTTCAGACACCGGTTCGGTTCAGGCCTCGGACGTTTCCGTCGCCGGCTTGCGGCCACGGCGCGCGGCGGCGGCGGCATCGTCGCCCTTGCGGGCGCCGGGCTTGCGACCCAGGCCGATCTTCTTGGCCATCGCGCGGCGGCTTTCCGAATAATTCTCGGCGACCATCGGATAGTCGGGCTTCAGGCCATAGCGTTCGCGATATTCCGCCGGCGTCATGCCGTGCGTCGCGAGATGACGGCGCAAGGTCTTGTAGGGCTTGCCGTCGATCATCGAGATGATGTGATCCTTCGACGCGAGAGACTTTCGCGCCGAAACCGCCGGCGTATATTCGGCGGCGGGCTGTACCTCTGCGGCGGGACCGGTCGCGCCAAGCAGCGCCGATACGGTATCGTGCATCTTGCCGAGAAAGGCGGGAACCTCATCGGCGGACGTGCGGGTGTTGGGGTTGCCGAGCCAAGCAATCGTCAATTCGGTTGCAAGTTCGACGGCGTTCAGTTCGGACGTGTCATCAGTCATAGTTTGCTCCTTTGACCAACGACAGCCGTACGCCGACCAAATTGCGCGTCAACCCGTCGACCCAGCAAAATTACGGATCGACACGGCAAAAACAACATTATGCCCCTGGCGGAGAGGTTTCGCGCCGCAAAATCGTGACAGGTGACGGTAAAAACTGCCGTCACCGGGTTTGACGACAATACTGTCTTTACCCGAAACGGTTGCTTCGCCGTGCCACGGGCAGGACATGCCGCACGTACGGCAGGCTGCCGCGATCGCCGGTGTCCATCATGACGTCGTCATGCGCCGGCACGACGTCGGACCGCATCTATAGCCGGCACAGTTGCGGCGGTTCGCCGGCCCCTAACGCCGCTCCCGGTCCAGCAACGCGCGTTTGCGCGCGACACCATAGGCATAGCCGCCGAGTCCGCCGTCGCTGCGGGTGATGCGGTGGCAGGGGACGACGACCGCCAGCGGGTTGCTGCCGCATGCCGTCCCCGCCGCCCGCACCGCGCCCGGCCGGCCGGCGGCGGCGGCGAGTTCGGCATAGCTGCGCGTCTCGCCCGGGGGAATCGTCTTGAGCGCCTGCCACACCGCCTCCTGAAATGCGGTGCCGCGCACGTCGAGCGGCAACGCCGCGTCGCGCCCAGGCGTCTCGACCAGCGCGACCACGTCGGCGGCCAGCGTCGCCAGCGCCGCATCGCCCGGCTCGATCGTCGCCTGCGGAAAGCGGCGGGCGAGCGTCGCGGCATCCTCGTCGAAGGCGACGCGGCACAGCCCCCGGTCGGTGGCCGCGACGAGCAGCGGGCCGAGGCTGGTCGCCACCACCGTCCAGCGGATCGTCGTCCCCGCACCGCCGCGCGCCCAGGCACCGGGGCTCATCCCCAGTCGCCGTGCGCCGTCGGCGTAGAAGCGGCTGGCGGCGCCATAGCCGGCCTCGTAAATCGCCCCGGTGACGCTGCCGTCGCGTTGCAGCGCTTCCGCCACGCGGCCGGCGCGCAGGCCGCGGGCATAGGCGGCGGGCGTGACCCCGGTCGCGCGCCGGAATAGGCGCAGGAAATGATGCGGCGCATAGCCGACCTGCGCCGCCAGTGCCGCCAGCCCGATGCCCTCCTTCGCCGCCGCGATCAGCGCCACCGCCTCGGCGATCGCCCGGCTGTCGCGCGCGACCTCGTCGGGCTTGCAGCGCAGGCAGGCGCGATAGCCCGCCGCCCGCGCCGCGGCGCCGTCGGGCAGGAAGGTGACGTTGGCGCGATGCGGATGGCGGGCGGGGCAGCTCGGCTTGCAATAGATGCCGGTGGTCCGCACCGCCGCGACGAAACTGCCGTCCTGCGTCCGGTCGCGCGCGGCGAAGGCGGCCCAGGCCGCGTCCTGATCGATCATGGTCATGCCATGGATATAGGCGATCCCGGGTGCCGCCTCATCCCGGCGGTTGCGATCAAAGTCCCGTACCCATCACCGGCGGCCGTGCGCGCATCGCGGCGACGTCCTGCGCGCCGGCCGCGAGCGCGCCGACCCGGCCGAGCCCCTTGCTGACCTCGCCCGCCGCCTTCGGCGCGAACAGCCGCGCCCGCGTGTAACGGTCGCCCGCCTCGGCATAGCGGCCCGCCGCCTCGGCGCAGAGCGCGAGGTTGAAGACGGTCGACCCGTGATCCGGCGCCATCCGGTCCACTTCGGCGAAGGCGGCACAGGCGGCGGCCGGGTCGCGCTTGGTCAGCCGCACCGCCTCCTTGAACCGGGCGGCGGCTGCGGGCGGCAGGCCGTCGCGCCGCTCCTGCACGCGGATCGTATAGTTTTCGGCATGCGGTGCGAGGTCGAGCCGCACCTCCGCGGCGACCGATTCGACGAAGCCGTGGACGACGCTGCCGACGTCGCTGGCGACGCCGCTGTCCTCGCACCAGTCGTGGCGGTCGTCGCGCGTCTTGCTGACCGCATAGGGCAGGCCGCCGCCGCTGCGCCGCATCAGCCGCAGGTCGGCGCGGAAATCGATCGTCCGCCGCACGCAGTCGACGCGATACTTTTCCTTGCGGACGCATTTGCCGTCCTTCTTCTCGGCACAGCGTTCGCG
>Ga0209630_10000619_pt1 | contig 40674 bp, 34 predicted proteins | sample COG_01_FD_184745 | JGI IMG/M metagenome (GOLD analysis project Ga0209630, IMG submission 184745) | Pelagic Microbial community sample from North Sea - COGITO 998_met_01 (SPAdes) (version 2) | ecosystem: Environmental > Aquatic > Marine > Neritic zone/Coastal water | place: Helgoland, sampling...
TGGTTTTTCCATCTGACAAATGGCAACCAGTGATTTGCACAAAGGCATGCCCAGTGGTGGATTGAAAAGGTCGAGCCATTAGGCCTGTCATCAGGTTTTGACTGCCGCAAGAAGCCACAGAATCAAATCTCTTCTGCTGCTTAGCACCTTTTGCCATCCATTCGTCATGTATCGTTCCCATGCTTTCGTGACTATCTGCTACACCAAGCCAAAAATAATCATTTGGAAAATCTTCACTATTGTTGATAGTAGGTGTCATTACCCATGCTGTGTACTTAGAGCTAATATTTTCGTCTGCCCAAACATCCCAATCAGCAGCAACCCTCTTAAGATCATCTAATCCTTTGCCTTTTTTATAGTCACAAAAAATACCTTCAAGAGCTGCATACTGTGGCTCTCCATGGTGATCAGCTTGAGCAAACGGTACGATAAATAGCGCCGCTATTAGCGAGCTTACAGTTATTAATGTTTTCATAATAATCCCTTTATTTTTATTGAATTAATGGTTACACACTTAGTCTAACACCCTACTCCAAAGAAATTGCGATAGGGTTTACCTATGTACTTATTCATAATAGATAAGAATCAGCAGAATATCTAATCACTTATTTATTGCTCGCAATATAGTGAACGGCATATCTCTGGCCATTCTTAATATTTGGAAGCTATCGAGAATTCGAATATAAGATAAATTTGGAAAACTAGTTGGTGGTACTAGATAAAACCGATGCGATCATGGCAGCCACAACAATGTCATCGCTTTTGCATCCTCTTGATAGATCCATCCAAGGACAGGCAAGACCCTGCAAAATTGGACCAATAGCCTGGCAACCCCCTAATCTTTCTACGAGCTTATACGCACTATTTCCCGATGATAAATCTGGAAATATCAATACATTAGCCCGCCCCGCAACATCTGATTCGGGGGCTTTTTCTTCAGCAACATCAGGTATTAGTGCAGCGTCTACCTGTAACTCACCACAGACGTTCAGGCTTGGCATAAGATCCCTCACTTTGGCGGTTGCTTGCCTCACCTTAACAACATCAGGATGCTCTGCAGAACCCAGAGTGGAAAAGGATATCAAGGCAACAGAAGGACTTTGGTTTGTTAGTATCTGATGCGTGTTCGCAGAGTCAATAGCAATTCTGGCTAATTGCTCCGCGGAGGGTTGTGGATTTACGCCACAGTCACCAAAGGTCATTACTCGGTAATCATGCAGCATCAAGAAACTACTAGACACCAATATACTGCGCTTAGCTAATCCGATGCCTCTAATCCCCGCACGCACAACCTCAGCGGTTGTGGCTATAGAACCGGCTACACCTCCGTCTACATAGCCAACACTAACTAACAGAGCTGCCAATAGTAGAGGATTTTGCAATTGATTTTCTGCATCAACACTCGTCCACTGCTTATGAGGATTCAAATTAAGTAACTGTCGTTTAGCAAGGTTATGCCAATGACTGTACTCCGGATGCTCAGTAAAAATTTCACAAGCCTCCGGAAGTCCCTCTTCAGATATAAGAACTACTGGCTGACAACTACCTTCGTTGATGACCGCCTGGATGGCCTCCTGGACACGAGAATCATTCGATTCTGGAAAAATAATGCGTCTGCACAATCCCTGAGCACTTATGCTGATTGCATCAAGAGTAGACTGCGATCTTCCCCCACCCATATCCACCTGTTGATCACTCCTAAAAGGCACTATGCAGATTTATTGGTAATCTTTGTACTTTTCTAAATAACGAACCGGTTTAGAAAGAGCATCACGTCGAAAAGGATCGCCTAATTCACGTGTACACATAATTTCTATGACTGTAGTTTTACCTTGCTTCATTTGCAATTCAATAGCCTTTGTCAGCGCAGGCCCTACGTCATCGAGCTTATCTACAACAATGCCCTCTGCTCCCATTGCTTTGCCTATCCCTGCCCAGCTCTCGCTTACAAGTTCAGCCGCCACAAAACGACGATCATAAAATTCAACCTGGTTCTTTTTCTCAGCACCCCAGTCTCGGTTATGGAATACCACTGCCGTCACTGGAATATCATGGCGAACAGCAGTCATTATCTCTGACATACTCATACCCCAAGCTCCATCACCCGCATAACAAACCGCAGGACGCTCTGGGCTTGCCGCCTTAGCACCAATAATGGTTGGTAACGCATAGCCACAATTACCAAAACTCATTGGCGCAAAGAAACTACGGGGCTTTTCAAAGCGTAAATAGCTGTGTGCTACCGAGTTGATATTGCCAATGTCGGTTGACACCATAACGTCTTCGGGCATGGCCTTCTCAAGCTCTCTCAGTATCTGCCTCGGGTGAAGCCAGTTACCGTCTTCGCCCTCAGCCTCAGCGATCATATCTAGACTGTAAGAGTCTTGCTCATGAGTCCATTGGTCAAGTTCGGCCTCCCATGCAGCTTTAGCTGACGCCACTTCAGCTAGCCTTTGTTCACGATTCTGGTGGCAAGCCATGTCAACATCATACAGACGCTCGGTCAAAGAGATAGCCGCAGCTTTTGCATCACCACAAATACCAACGGTAATCTTTTTAACCAAACCAAGCATTTTGTGGTCAGCATCAATCTGAATGATTTTTGCGTTGCTCGGCCAATACTCGATCTCATACTGTGGCAAGGTACCAAAGGGGCCCAAGCGAGAACCAACGACCAACACAACATCGGCCTTACTAATAAGATTCATACCTGCTTTTGACCCCTGATAACCCAAGGGGCCACACCAAAGTGGATGACTAGCAGGGAAAGAATCATTGTGCTGATAACTGTTAACAACGGGTGCACCAATCAACTCTGCAAGTGCCTTTACTTCATCAACACCGTCGGCCATAACCACACCGCCGCCAGACACCATCACCGGAAACTTTGCTTGGCAAAGTAATTCAACTGCCTCAGAAAGAGTTTTCTCTCCACCAGGGCCTCGATCGAGCCGCTGTGGCTCCGGAATCTCTACGTTGATGTCTCCGTAAAAGAAATCTCGAGGAATATTAAGTTGCGTGGGCCCTATATCAGACAGTGCTCGATCAAAACATCGTGCAGTAAATTCAGCAATGCGCTGAGGATTATTGACGTGCCCTTGGTATTTTGTAAATTCCTGGAACATGGGTAACTGATGAGCTTCTTGGAAGCCGCCTAAACCAAGTGACATGGTACCCGCTTCAGGAGTTACAATTACAACTGGAGAGTGCGCCCAATAGGCAGCTGCAACAGCCGTCACCGCATTGGAGATCCCTGGACCATTTTGACCAATCACTACACCGTGATCACCGGAAGCACGGGCATAACCATCAGCCATGTGGCCAGCACCTTGCTCATGGACAACAGGGATAAGTTCAATGCCAGCTGGCGCAAAAATATCCATCGCGTCCATAAAGGCAGAGCCCATAATCCCAAAAATTTTTGTCACTCCATTGGCAACAAGTGTTTCAACAAAGGCTTCACTTGGGGTCATTCTAGGCATCGCTTCTTCCTTTCAATTCTTTAAATTAATGGTTCAGTTTAGCACGGAGCAGAGTAAGGGATTCAATCTTGACAGAGTAGTACCAGTTCCCCTTCAACGATTGTTCCAACCATGCAAAACCTAAAGGGTGCTGATCAACTCGGCTAGCAATATAATACCAGGCTCAATATCTTCAGAAGGAACGGCTGAAAAGCCCAATCTAAAACAAGTTTTTGGGGCGGGAAGCGAGATAAAATGTACCTCTCCAGGCTCAATTATAATGCCTTTATCCAGCGCTAATTCAGCCAAACGGTTACTGTCAAAGTTAGTCGGCCCCCGCAGCCAAAATGAGGACCCCCCAATACTCTTCGCGACTCTGAAACCAGGTAGATGCCGTTTAACCGCCTCTAGCATTAAGCTGTATCGTTCGCTGTAGGTGGCATAAATCTTAGCAATCAAAGAATCGTGGTAACCGCGCTCTAAAAACAAACCTAAGGTATGCTGGTTATTTGCCGCGGGATGGCGTAACAGTAGCCTTCTTAAAGCACGAAGTTGCGCAATAATTTCAGCTGAACCGACCAGATAGCCTAACCGCAAACCAGGGGACAGTGTTTTAGACATGCTTCCTAGGTACAAAACTCGACCATCAGTGTCTAGACTTTTGAGTGCAGGCAAGGGCCGAGAGGTGTAATTAAACTCACCTTCATAATCATCCTCAATAATTACCATATCCCCATCACGAGCTTCCTGTAATAGGGCTTTACGCCGCACTAAGGGCATGGTTACTGTGGTAGGTGACTGATGGCTTGGTGTGACGTAAAGGTAGTCACATGCCTTGATCGATTCGTTAATTATCAAACCATCATCATCCACCGGCAGTGCCGATATAGAGGCTTGACTCAACTCAACAATATTACGAACATCAACGTAGCCTGGGTCTTCTAAACCCACAGTTACATCCTCTCTTCCAAATAATAACTGCGCAATCAGCGCTAAACCTTGTTGGGCACCAACCGTGATAAGAATATTGTCGCGCTCAACCATGACGCCTCTGCGCGGCAGAAGTCGTGTACGAATCTGATCAATCAACAATGGGTCATCGTGGTCTAGCCGTTCAGCTGACCAATGTCGAATAGCGCCTACACTCACCGCATCGCGACTGCATTCACGCCAATGATTGACCGGAAAGAGGTTAGCGCTTATCTGCCCATAAATAAACGGATAGGGAAACTGCTGCCAATTGGCGGGCTTGGAAATTTTCTTCATTTGCGCAGGTTGAATAACCATACGCGAGCTCCAATCCAATGTAGATGAATCTTCCGACCTATCTGGGGCGATGGCCTGTGGTTTAGCACCGCGCAATAGCGCGGCATTCACGAAGTAGCCACTGCGCTCGCGTGAAACTAGGTACCCGTCATCTAACAATGTCTGGTAGGCCAACACCACGGTATTACGCCCCACCCCAAGTTGTGAGGACAAATGACGACTAGAGGGTAAAGGTTGATCAGGTGCAATATTGCCATTCATAATAGCGAAAGCTATCTGATCAACTATCTGTTTCTGTAGACTCCTTTTACTGTGATCATCCAGGTTAAGTAATAACTCAACAGACATCAGCTTATTCCGTTCTTCACTTTTTGGTTATACAAGCGTAACTCTCGACGAACAACAGGTGATAACAGATAAAGGCCAATAATATTGGGGACACAGATGAGAAATACCATCGCATCTGAAAAATCTAACACTGCTCCCAACTGTATACTTGATCCAACAGCAACCATTAAGCAAAACACTACTTTAAAGCCCGTAGCAGCCCAGCTATTTTCGCCCACCAGATATGTCCAGCCTTTGAGACCGTAATAGGCCCAAGCGACCATCGTACTGAAAGCAAACAATATTCCAGCAATAGCTACTAAATAAGGCGACCAACTAATGTTGCGCTCAAAGGCCGCGGAAGTCATACCAACCCCATCTAACCCATCATGAAAATTAGGGTCATAATAAAACGTGGTTATGATCACTAACGCGGTAAGTGTGCAGATCACCACAGTGTCTATAAATGGTTCTAGCAGGGATACATAACCCTCCGTGATAGGTTCGCGTGTTTGTACTGCTGAGTGGGCAATTGAAGCCGAACCAATACCTGCCTCGTTAGAGAAAACTGCTCGCTGGAAGCCGATGATCATAACGCCAATAACGCCCCCGCTCATTCCTTCTGGGCTAAATGCTCCGGCCCAAATCGCGCCAAAAGCATAGGGAATTGCCTGATAATTCATTCCAATCATGATGAGAGCTCCCACTCCGTACAACAGAGCCATAAACGGAACAACTTTAGAGGTCACACGCGCGATACTTTTAATGCCACCAATGATAACAAGGCCGACAACTGCACCTAGCAACAAACCGAATAACCAACCCTTATCAGCAAAGAAACTCTCAGAGCCACCAGTAACATTAACAAACTGTTGATAGGCTTGATTGGACTGGAACATATTGCCAATGCCAAAACACCCAATAACAATGCCCAGTGCATAGAAACTTCCTATGGCTTTCCCTACCTTACTCCACCCGCGCGCCACAAAACCCTGTTCTATATAGTACATAGGGCCCCCTGAAACGGAGCCATCAGGATTCTCTCGACGGTAGAGAGTGCCAAGGGTGCATTCTACAAACTTGGTCGACATAGCCAACAAACCGGCCATAATCATCCAAAAGGTAGCTCCAGGACCACCTGCAGTGATCGCAATAGCCACGCCACCGATATTACCTATACCTACCGTACCCGACACAGCTGTCGCCAAGGCCTGGAAATGGGTTACTTCCCCCGGGGCATCAGATCGGCTGTAATCACCCCGCACCAAACGAATCGCATGGAAAAAGCCACGTACATTTAGAAAATTAAGTGACAGAGTAAAATACACAGCAGCGGCCACCAGCCAAGCGACAACTAAAGGAATATCTGTACCGAATACATTCACCGAATAAAAAACGACCGAAGCTAGAGTATCTGTTATCGGTTGCACTGCCGTATCTATAAAAGAATCAATACCCTGATCACCATAAACCACGCCACTTGACAAAAAGGCCGTTAAGAAAATTAGCCCATAAGCCCGCATAGATAATTTAGTGAATCGGTGGCTTACCGACAACGGCAGAGGACTCTGTGACATGACGCATTCCTATTTATGATTATTGTGTTGAGAGTCTATCCTTAGATAACCAACATCGCCAACTCTAAATAGACTAGCTACTACTTCTTACCCAAGACTAGAGAAGCATCCAAGCGAATACGAGCCCACATAACAAATAGGCTATCTGTGAGTACTACAATAATCAGAGTAAAAAGACCAGCTAGTTCTGTGGAGATGTGACCAAGTTTTGTAATCAGCACCCACACCTAGAATCATTGCAAATGCCACCATGGGTGCACCAAAACTACTGGATAAAAACTAAGCGGCTAAAGCTACAGTGATGCGGATAACAATGCCGTTAAAATGATTTAGAAAAGCGTGTTTGCTGGTAGTCTTTTTGTTTTAAAGTGCCGTTTGTTCCAGCGCCTGATCAATAGCATCAACAATGTCGTCTATGTCACGCCGCGTAGCTATTAAAGCAGGGCTTAAACACAAGGTATTATTAAATTCAGTAAAGCTTCGATTGGTTCGACCAATCATCACCCCTTGCTCTAAACAATTGCCAGCAACACGCGCCGCATAGCTTTCATCCACTGGTGCTTTGCTCTTACGATCCGCCACCAACTCAATCCCTGCAAAGAGGCCCTTACCTCTAACATCACCCACTACCTCGTGTTTATTTTTAAGCTCCTCCAGACGCTCTAATAAATAAACACCTTGGGTACGGACATTATCTAATAAGTTTTCTTCTTCAACGATCTTCAACGTTTCAAGCCCAGCAACCGGTCCGGCGGTACAACCACCAAATGTACTAATATCCCGGAAGTAACTTAAATTGTCCTCAGGATGAGCTTTAAATTGATTGAATAGGTCCTCTGTGGTGACAGTGCATGAGATAGCCGCATAAGCGCTGGCCACACCTTTGGCCATAGTCACCATGTCTGGCTGTACACCGTAATGCTGATAACCAAACCACTCGCCAGTGCGACCCACACCACAGACCACTTCGTCGATATGCAACAAAACATCATATTTTCGACAGATCTCTTGAATAATAGGAAAGTATTCCGGCACAGGAGGAATAACACCTCCACCTGCCGTAACAGGCTCTAACACAACAGCGCCCACTTGGTCCGGGCCCTCACGGAGTATCGCAGTCTCTAGGTCTTTAGCACACTCAATATCGCAGCTACCATAGGTTTTGCCAAAGGGACACCGATAGCACAAGCAATGTGCAAAACTAGAAAAACCTGGAACAAATGGACCATACTGCTGTTTACGTTGCTCTTGACCAGAAGAACTCAATGCGGCGATGGTCGATCCATGATAGTCGCGGTCACGATATATGATCTTATGTTTGCGGCCATTACCTTTAAGATGAGATAGTTGTCTTACCATTTTATAGGCCTTTTCATTGGCCTCAGATCCAGAATTGGAGTAGTAAACTCGTCCCATACCTGGCATTTTCTCAAGCAGCTTCTCTGCGTATATAGCCCCAGGGACATTGCCACCTGAATTGGCGAAATAACACATTTCAACTAACTGATCACGAATAGCGTTAGCAATGCGCTCGCGACCATAACCCACATTGACGCACCATACACCGCCGGAAGTGGCATCCAGATACTCCCGGCCATTGGCATCCTCAACTCTCAGACCTTTACCCTTCACGATCACCAAAGGGTCACCATTTTCCAGCGTCTTGTGCTGCATTAAATGGTGCCACACGGTACTTTTATCAGTGCTAATAATTTCTTTATTGGAGTATGCATCTGTCATAAGGCTTGCTCGATGGAATTAAGGTTCAATAATGGGTATAGGTTATTCCTTCATGGCCACATAATGGTAGAGCCAATTTAATCAGCACGGTGCTACCAGTTAATATACTGTAATCTAAATTGGGTAGTTTCCAAAGCTATGGCCTAAACAGCAAATGATTTTGGCTTCCAAGCATGACGCAAAATGCATTTATAAAAAATTCACCGCAAAATATTGTTAATTTTCGTTATTAGAAGTAATATGTTCACAAGAAATCATTTTGCGACACAAACATGTCTCATCAAGAATTTGAATTACAGCATGCAGTCGAACTTCTAGCACAGGGCCCTGACAGGGTCTGGCGCCTTGAAGATGCTAGTCATGTAATGACAGATTCAGTCCAAGCTCCAGCCAAACGCACTCTAGAACGCTGGATCTCTGCAATCCCTTGGCTTGGAACATCAAGTCAAGCAAGCGAGCAATTAGACGAGCTAGGTCGTCCTGCAATACACCTTGTGTTGGACGCTCTAGTCGCAGGGGCGCGAAAAAAGCGTCAAGCGGCGTTATTTGTAAAAATACATAGCCTTGACGTTAAAAATAGTGACTTACAATCTAGCGGAGCTAAAATTTTAGTTGCTGAAGATGGTAAAGGAGCTAAGCGCTGGTGTTTGTTAAATGACGGAAAAATTAATTCGATTCGTGCTGGGCTAGCAGTTTTAGCGGGGAACAAGTCCACCACATTTTTCCCTTCAGGCGAGCTCGTCAAGACCTGTCGTGAAATTATTAATCATAGTCTCAGAAAGGGGGTTGAGGTAGCAAAAGCCCAATTCTCTGAACCTACTTCATCAAGGAGCAATAGATTGTCAAAAAAAGAAGTTACGACACAAACTCTGTCTAAAAATTTATCTCACTTAGATCGCCTTGAAGCAGAGAGCCTTTACATTATCCGAGAGGTAATGGCCCATGCTGAGAACCCGGTAATGCTGTACTCAGTGGGTAAAGATTCCGCTGTGATGCTGCACCTCGCGCGAAAAGCTTTTTACCCTAGCCCTCCTCCATTTCCTTTGATGCACGTGGACACGCGGTGGAAATTCCAAGCCATGTATGACTTTCGAGACATTATGGCAGAAGAATCAAAAATGGAGCTCATCGTGCATACTAATCCAGAAGGAATTCAAAAAAATATCAACCCCTTTGATCATGGCAGTGCCCTGCACACTGACATAATGAAGACACAGGGATTAAAACAAGCACTTGATCTGCATGGTTTTGATGTGGCCTTTGGTGGCGCCCGTAGAGACGAAGAAAAAAGTCGTGCGAAAGAACGTATATTTTCCTTTCGCAACAGTAGCCATCGATGGGATCCTAAGAACCAGAGACCTGAACTATGGAATCTCTACAACTGTCGCAAGTCTCCGGGAGAAAGTGTTCGAGTATTTCCCTTGTCCAACTGGACCGAACTGGATATCTGGCAATACATTTATAGAGAAGGCGTTCCGATCGTACCACTTTACTTCGCGGCTGAACGCCCAGTTGTTGAGCGCAATGGTATGTTAATTATGGTTGATGATGACAGAATGAAACTACTCCCAGGAGAGTCGATAGAGGTTAAAGAGGTTCGCTTTAGAACCTTAGGTTGCTATCCATTAACCGGTGCAGTTGAATCATCAGCCACAGATTTATCACAAATCGTTCTGGAATTATTACAAAGTCGCACCAGTGAGCGTGAAGGAAGAGCAATTGACTCAGATAGTAATGCCTCAATGGAGAAAAAGAAGCAAGAGGGCTATTTTTAATGACAAATCAATCAAGTTCTAATTCCTCAACTGAAATTCAGGCTCAGGTGGATGCGTATATTGAAACACAATCTAAGCTAGACCTTTTGCGCTTTATTACCTGCGGGTCAGTTGATGATGGGAAAAGCACCCTTATTGGGCGAATACTATATGAAGCCCAACTGATCTTCGAAGATCAGGTGACCTCCTTACAAAATGACTCTAAAAAAGTGGGCACACAAGGTGGTGATATTGATTTTGCCCTTTTAGTAGACGGTCTTGCCGCTGAGCGCGAACAGGGTATCACCATTGACGTTGCCTATCGGTTCTTTAATACCGACCGGCGTAAATTCATTGTGGCCGATACCCCAGGGCATGAACAATACACTCGGAACATGGTGACCGGTGCTTCAACCGCAGACGTTGCCATTATTCTAGTTGATGCCAGCCAGGGGGTGCTTACTCAAACACGTCGCCATTCATTCATCGCCTCTCTGTTAGGGATCGAGCACGTAGTTTTAGCGGTGAATAAAATGGATTTAGTGGACTACTCAGAAAGTAGATTTGATGAAATATGTGAGGAATACAATACCTTGCGCAAGCACCTTGCATTCAAGTCAGTCACTCCTATTCCTCTGTCCGCACTCAAAGGTGAAAATGTAATTCAGCGATATGGCAAAATGGAATGGTTTCAAGGGCCTACTCTTCTGGGATTTCTTGAAACGGTTGATATTCGAGAGAGACTCAATCAGCACGCCTTTAGATTTCCTGTGCAATGGGTCAATCGACCTAATTCTGATTTTAGGGGCTTTTCAGGCACCGTTTTAGCAGGCAGCGTTCAGCCTGGGGATTCAATTCGAGCATTACCCTCAGGTCAGCTAGCAAAAATCGACCAAATCATTCTCTCAACCCAAGATTTAGACAACGCGGTAACCGACCAAGCCGTCACTTTAACCCTAGATCGAGAGATCGATCTTTCTCGTGGAGACCTTATCGTTTCGGCAGATGCTCCCTGTGAAGTGTCAGATCAATTTGAGGCAGAACTGGTGTGGATGGACAACGAACCCGGTTATGTTGGGCGACGTTATGCATTGCAACTAGGCACCACTCAAGTCAATGCCAGCTTGTCCGATATAAGATTTAAATATGACATTAATACTTTCGATCAGTTAACAGGCAGGGAGCTATCTCTTAACGAGATCGCAAATGTACACATTACACTAGATGCTGAAATTCCCTTTGAAGCCTACACAGACTGCTCAGGCCTTGGTGCTTTTGTATTAATCGATCGCTATAGCAACGCAACCGTTGCCGCGGGCATGATTCGTTTTGCACTCCGAAGAGCATCTAACGTTCACCGACAGGCGCTTTCTGTAGATCGACCAGCAAGAGAGAAATTAGCAGGACATCAGGGACGAGTCGTATGGCTCACCGGGCTCTCAGGTTCTGGTAAATCTACCATTGCTAGTGCAGCAGAACAAATCCTACATAAGCAGGGGTACCGGACCTATATTTTGGATGGCGACAACGTACGTCATGGACTTTCAAAAGACCTAGGATTTACTGTGGCTGATAGAGTGGAAAATATTCGCAGAATTGCGGAAGTGGCAAAGCTGATGATGGATGCGGGAATTATTGTACTCACTGCGTTCATCTCGCCCTTTAGGGCTGAGCGAGACATGGCAAAGAGCCTTTTTGAAGAGGGGGATTTTCTTGAAGTCTTTGTTGACACTCCACTGGCAGTGGCTGAAGAACGCGATCCAAAGGGACTGTACAAAAAAGCACGAAAGGGAGAACTGCCTAACTTTACTGGTATTGACAGTGATTATGAACTGCCTATGAATGCTGATTTGGTCATCGAGACACAGGGCGAGACAATCGATGACTCAGCCAAAGCACTTATTGAAGTGATAACAAGAAATGTACCGGGGTAACATATGACATTGCGCACAGATTTAAAAAACCCAAACTCCCATGTTCGTAGCCTCGCAAAAGCATTAACGTGGCGTGTCACTGCAACCCTAACAACAGCCGTTATTGCCTATCTCGTCACCGGCGAGCTTGGCACGGCTGCTTTGATTGGGGGTATAGAATTCATACTAAAGTTTTTCATTTATTATGGCCACGAACGAGCTTGGACATTGATCCGTTAAAGAATATATTATTGGCAGCATCTGAGTTTATTTTTCAAGCGTTAACTTGATTCATAGCTCACTCATATTGCGGTTGCTAGGTGTATTTCGCAACCGCATACCAAAAGGCTGCACTACATAGATTCGTGTAAACAACACCTCCTGTGAGGACCTCTTCTTGAGCAAAGATAATATTACTTCAGCCGGTAAGAAAACCTTCAAAGCTGACAGCTATAGACCGCTCCCTTCATCCGTTACCATTAATAACAGTAAAATTGATGGTCTTGGCTTGTTTGCTCTCGAGGATATTAAAGATGGGACCTACCTAGGAGAAACCCACTTCAAGATTGATGAGAATCGCGACTGGATGAGGACGCCACTGGGAGGCTTTATTAATCACTCGGAACAGAGTAATGCAGAGATCAGTTTAATTGAGGATAAAATTAGGGGACTTAAAGCCAAAAGAGACATTTTAAAGGGTGAAGAAATTACAGTTTTTTATACGCTATATTAGAGCTTGAAATGACTTGGTTACTGTTATGGAAATTTTTTATAAATTCACTACTTGCGAGAATAATGAATAGACGTGGAATTTGGCCAAGTAAAGTAATAGTTTTTAGGCCACCGACTCAGTTAGAGCAAGAAATTATTTTTAACTTTCACTTAAATTGAGTCTGAAATAAAGGCCGGCGAGCTCTGCTGACCTTTTCACAATTTAGACTATCGACACTGTTAATAACCACCGCCTTTTAAAATTACAATGGCGCCTTTCCAGATTATCCATAGATCGAGTCGCAAAAGACCGAACGATGACCGGTTTAGGTACTCATCAATATACTGGTACTCATAAATAGAATTACCCATTTCCGAAGTACCTTTATTAATATGGCCAAGCCCCAAGAGCCCCCCCTTAAGGAGTGAACGTGTTACGTTGCCCTGCACCTTATCACGCTCATAGTGCAATACTGATAATGGTCTTGGGCCAACGATACTCATATCACCAATCAAAACACTCCAGAACTGAGGTAATTCATCGAGATACCATTTTTTTGCAAACGCACCGACGTGGGTGCGGCTATCTGGCGTCCATTCCGCCGAGAAGGCAATCCAATCATGACGGGCCGCGCCCTCTGATTCAATATATTTAGTTTTAATCAGACGAAGCTTCCACTTCTTCATCTTTTTCCCACCACTAACGCCCCAATAATAAAATAACATGGGGCCTCTATTTTCAGGGATCAAGATTCCCTCAATAACATAGGCAATTTTTAAGACCAGTAAAATTGGCAAACTGATTGACAGCAATATAAACGCGAAAAATTTGTCGAATAAAGTCTTGAAAAATCTGGAAGGCAAGTCTTCTTTAAGAGCAAAAATATGTGCATACTTTGCTTTGATTTCATCCGTTGGAGGTGTGTACGGAAACGCTTCAGTGGGTTCTGGACGGGATATGGCCAAATCTGTCATTTTAAAATCTCAAAAAGTAATTCTATAAAGGGTTAGTGCCATTCCTCTGGACAGTCTTTCTCCCAATCGGCAAATGCCTCATCCAAAGTATATTTATAGTCATATCCATTTTCCACCAAGTAGGTTGGCAGAATATTGTTTGAACGAATTAATTTTCTAATTCTAACGGGACTGAATGGATGCTTTATTCCTAGGGGCTTGGCAATAAAATCAATCGAATAAGCAATAATGAACAATAATGAACTAGGTACATTTGGGATCCAAACCTTTATTTTAGCTATTCGAGCAATGGAATTTACATATTCCTTAATTGATGGACCTGGGTTCATAGACATATTAAATAAAGTGACGCCATCCAAACTAGCCTTCTCACTATTCCGCACCCACGAAATCGCATGGCACAGCTCTTTAACGTAGACTCCCGCTTTTCGTGTTTTTTGATTACCTGTATATAGAAAATATCTTTTCTTGACCGCCTTAATAAGCCTAGAGACATTCCCTCCTTCACCTGGACCAAACACAACTCCGGGACGCACGATCACCAATTTACGTTCTTTAGACTTTTTTGCTTGCCATATTTCATGTATTTTCTCAGCAACTAATTTTGACCCACCATAAGCCGTTGTAGGAATAGGCAATGAATTTTCATCTTTTATTCCCTCACTGGGACCATATGGTGCAATAGAGCTAGAGAATACTATCTCTCTACATCCAATTCTCTCAGCCCATGCGCATACATACTCAGCACCAAGGACATTACACTCATAGTATTCATAATTTTCATGCCCTGGTTCTCTATGGACCGCAGCAAAATTGGCGATCAGGTCGATACTTTCCTCAGGAATCCATTCAATTGGACGCGTAACATCGCCCTTGATGATGTTTATCTCAGGGAAATTTTCCATACTGATTTTACGATATAAAAATGGTTTTTCTATAACTGTCTCATTGTCAAAAATATAAATTCTCTTAAAATTTTCTGATTCAATCAGATGTTGCGCAAAGAAACTTCCTATAAACCCTGAGCCACCAAAAATAACTGCACACTTAGTCATTACTACTCCATCTCAAACGTGAAACCCGATAAGGCTATTCGATAAAAAAACGTCCATATTGCTTAGATAATTTTTCGCCATCCCCTTTGACTATGACGTATTCTCCGGACATCGACAAAAACCGAATATCTAAATAGGACACAGATTCATATACATTATCAAAGACAGCTGGAGAGTTTATTGCTGTTAAACTAGTAGGGATGGACATGTTTTCCATATTTACTGTTAATCCTCTTCCTGGCGAAAGGTTTCTGTCCGATATATTAAGGAGGTATTTTTTACTAGCCTCAAAGCTTTTCACATTACTCTGGAGATACTTCAGCTTTCTCCTACCCGCAAGATTTCGCATACTCAGTTCGCTGACCTTTAATCGAGGTTGAGCTCTGCCATTACTTGTAAGCTCAAAGACAGCATATTCCGTCGGTTCACCCAAAGAGTCAAACTTTGCATGAGAAAGCTTATTGACGTACAGCCCGTTAAATACAGCATATGATCTCGAGCCCAACTTGATCAAGGAACTGTAATTTTTATTGCTTGAACATTGGGTAATATCTTCAAAATGTAAGCCGTTCACTACAATACCTGAAATATTTTTAATCTTTATCGCTGAAGATCCACAATCGATTGAAATAGCCTCAACATTTAATTGATTGAATACCGAGTTACTACCCTCGCTGTAATCAATCGCCGATATAATCTTAAAGTTTTCGTTTCGTGAATTAGCTAAATAAATATTATTAAACAAATTACCACTATTTCCTGAATGAGCTGGATTTATTCTAATAAAATGACCATTAATTCGCCTGATATATAGATTTTCAAATAACCAAGAAAACACGCCACTATCAGAGGCTATATGATCATTTTCCAGCCCAGTATACCCATTTCTCAACATCAAACTTCTAAGAGTACCCCATCCTTTTCCCCCAATAGTTCGAGTTGAAGTGTCTCCAAAAAATATTATTGCTCCTTGCCCTTTATTTTTTACGGCTCTTAAAAATTCAATTTTTCCCCTATCATATAAAATGTCGTATTGAAGCCTTAAGTTCTGAATAGTAACGTGGGGCAAGTCTACTAAAAGTATAGGGCCATGAGGGTTTTGTCTTTCAATCAGAGCATCATACTTGTTTTCGCCCTCGACAATCTGTCCTCTATGCCCTAATTTAAGTTGTGAACTTGTCTCGTACTTTCCGCTTGGAATGAATACATTTTTCCCAGAATCTAGCGCTCTCTGAATAGCTTCAGTATCGTCAATACCATCATTTGGTTTTGCCCCAAATTCAGAAACTGAAACACCCGCACTTTGACCGCCAACAGATGCTGACACAGGCAACCAAAACAGCATCGTAACGACAACTACTAATATCTTCAATTTTCTCAAACCCGTATTAATCTTTGGGGCATCAAGCAAAAAAATATCTCACATTTCATATCAGTTATTTTCGTCAGCTACCTGTTGACTTATCCAAGCATAAGTCTTGACCATTCCTTCATGTAAGGTAGAACGGGGCTTCCACCCTAACATTTTACCAATCAATGTGTTATCCGAGTTTCGTCCTCGTACGCCTTCAGGTCCAGGTATATGCTTAATAGACAATGACTTACCTGCTATTTCCATAGTCAACTTTGCAAGCTCATTTATACTAACCATCTCCTCTGACCCAATATTTACTGGGCCAGTCCAATCACTTCGCATTAGCCTTATGGTTCCCTCAATACATTCATCAACATAGAGAAAGGATCGAGTTTGAACTCCATCTCCCCACATTTCAATCTCACCATTATCTGGTGATTGTGCTACTTTTCTACAAAAAGCCGCAGGGGCTTTCTCGCGACCATCTTTCCAAGTTCCCAGAGTGCCAAAAATATTATGGTAACGACCCACTCTAACATCCATGCCATAGTTTCTTCCATACGCCAAATATAAGCGCTCACTAAATAATTTTTCCCAACCATACTCACTATCTGGGTTTGCAGGATAAGCAGACTCCTCTGAACATAGGGGATTATTAGGATCCATTTGATTGTATTCGGGATACATGCATGCAGATGAACTATAGAAAATTCTCTTGATGTTTCTCATCCTGCAAGACTCTAGCACATTTAAATTAATCGTTGCAGAGTTGTGCATGATATCAGCGTCATGGTCTCCTATAAAAACAAATCCAGCTCCCCCCATATCTGCGGCTAATTGATATACCTCGTCAAATCGCTGGTCAAAAACACGCTCACAGACATTAATATCTCTTAAGTCGCCCTGTATAAAATCATCGGCGATAGTTTCTTCATATTCATGAAACTTTATATCAACCGCCCTCACCCAAAAGCCTTCCTCTTTTAATCTTTTAACAAGATGACCACCAATAAAACCTCCACCACCGCACACTACAGCTTTTTTCATAACAGTTTCCTCTCAATTTAATCTCATAGTTTACGTACTTTGAGAATTTATTTGTCGACAATTCTCTCAAACTTATCAGTAACTAGGTCGATACCAAAATTTTCCTCTGCATACTTTCTTCCTGCCTTACCCATACTTTTCCTTAAATCCTTGTCTTCTAAAATTTGGCGAACGGCTTTAACGAATCCTACACTATCATTTGAGTCTACGACGATACCTGATCCGGTTGAGCGTATTATTTCAGCAGCCAGATTACCTCTCGGAGCCGCCAGGACGATTGCTCTGCCAGCACAAAGATAGCTTAGTATTTTGGACGGAACCGAGAAATTTCCAGCATCTTTTTCAATAATTGCCAATAAAACATCTGCGCTTGCAAGTACCTCACTGAATTTTGAAAACGGCTGTAAAGGTAGAAGTTTCAAATTTTCAGGCATCTTTTTATGTTCTCGTAACTCGTCAACCCCAACACCGGAAGCGACCACAATAGTTTCTAATTCTCCAATCTCTTGAGCTAACAATCTAAGAAGCTCAGGATTATGCTTTAACCCAAGCGTTCCAGAATATAGGGCTCTGAGTCTGCCCTCGTCCAAATCTTGCTGTGAAGCCCACACTGAACTTTTTGGGAGCATATCGATTTCATTAATAGCACCCCAATTAGGAATCACAGATACCTTTTTTTGATCAATACCCCATTCCTTTGTTTGAGTAGAGAATTTATCGGTAATAAGCACAACATGGTCTGAACTTCTCATCTGTCTGCGCTCTAAATATGTATAGTAACTCCCAATGGCAGCCCCTAAAACTCCCAATTTCTTTTTTAGTAGCGTTCTCGCCGCAATTGAGTAGAAATCTTGGCACCAATAAACAAATTTGCAATTTTCCCTAATGCATGCTCCCAAAATAAACTCTTGGGTTTCAGTCGGTGTATTACCAGAAAATACTATGTCTGGAGAAATCTCTCGGATTCGATCCGCAACTAACTTTCCATAGCGTATATCTCCCCTTCTCCTTAACATGAAGTTTGTCTTTGAGTAATCCTGACTTCCAACAGCTTCAATGGAGAGAGTATCAGAATCAGTCATAAGCAATTTCATGTTACCTTTTGGACCTCGATCCCCTGCAAAATAAATATGAGTTACATGATGGCCCCTTGAAGCTAAATTTCTAGATAACTCAACTTGAAATGGGTGTCCTGCATAGTCGTGAATTATAATATTCAATTTAAAGCCTCAACGTCTTCTAACTAAGAAATAACATCATCTAGGATAATTTACTAATGTTTAAGAATTTTGTGCTGTAATGGCAGTCGTGGAAAATTTGAGCGTCTAATTACGATTGCGACAAGGAAAAAGAAAAACCATATGCGACTTCCGTTGTATCCTCCCTGCTGCAAAGCAAAAAGACTAACAAGCGCAATAGCTAAGAAGGTCCCACTTTCACCAGTAAGTTCATGTAATAATTTCGCATATAAAGCCCCCAAAACTATACCACCAAAAATACCAAAGCTAATCCAATGAGCAAAGAAAGCGTTAGCAACTGACCTTAACTGTTCAAACGTTGTACCTCCAGCTAAACTCATTCCTAGATTTTCTTTTATAATCGTATCAAGAGAGGCAGAACTGCCAACTCCATAGCCAAGCCATGGGTGAGTAGTAAAAGTTGCCTCTGTCAGTATCATCGGAGCAAATAGGCGTTGATATAGACTATTGTCCTCACCATTAAGGATCATGAATATGCGTGCTGGTAACATTTCACGTGCCATTAAATATAAAAACAATACACTGAGGCTAATAAGAGTGAACACTAATACAAACCGGATAGTTCTCTTTTTGAAACCAATGTTTGGCCTACAAATATAGATTGCTATGAAAGCAACTGGAATTGCTACCATCTGGGGACTGCGAAGTAGAATTGTTCCCAAGAGAGTGAAAAAAATTACCAAATAGTTCTTATTCCGATCTTGTGAAATAAGCCACCAGCAAACAATAAACACGCAAAGATATTTTGCGACGTGAGACGGCTCTGAGGTAAAAAATTTCGGTCTAATTCCACCATGAAGACTTATATCTCTCAAGTCACTAGTATACATGTGACCTTCAAAAAAATAGTGCCTAAAGAGGTCAGAAATTTCTGCTACATATCCAAAACCTGAAACTTCAAAAATCATACCCGTTATTATGAATACGATAACTGCTAAAAGAATTTTCGACAGTCTTTCGGTTTCGACAAAAGAAGCTGCGTTAAAAAAAAGGTAACCGAGAACTATCCCAAGTATTAGCAGAAGAGAAGAATCAAAATATGCATTAATGGCTAGTCCAGAGAACAAGTGCAACGTTGATAGAAATAAAATCGAGACCACTATATAAACTATAATGATAAACTCACTAGACACTAATTTTCCTTTAGCGACCCATATCAAAAGAGGAGCCGCTAACAAAGAAGCTCCATTAGGAATAGCTGTACTTCCAATTATCAAGGGAATTGATGTGTATATAGCGAAGAAAAAGTACGCACCAATTAAATGATTCACTTATCTGTAGCCTTCCAAAATGACAAGTCAATTGAAAGTAGCTCTTCTAGCTCGTTAATTTCATCTTTGAAAAGCGCAGTCAATTTTTCCCTATATTCAGGACTTAGTTTATCTGGCTTTTTAAAAAGCTTTCTCTTAATTTTATACGCGATACCTCGTCTCATCTGCCACGGCAGTAACCAATGAATAAGTTTTTTAATAGGCCCTCTGTTCACAAGTAAACGATGTAAAGCCCTGTTTTCATCAGGCACTACCGAAACATTTCTTTCCGTCGAGAGAGCAGGTTTAAAAGCTGAATCTACACCGAGAAAAGAAAAAATAGCTTCAATGACTTTCCCAGGATTATCTTTATAATCGTCATAAATCACTACATGAATATTGCTCTTCCCAAATCCTTCATAAAATGGAATTAACTGTTTAGAGTAATACGATAGAGCCTTGTATCTCAATAATAAAGGATAAGCATCAGTACTACTTTTGTCCTCTACCTCCATTGCCTTCATAAAGTCTACCTCCCGCTCAATGCCCCACCTGCGCGCATGATTGAAACTGGAATAAGCTCTATCTACTGGATTTCTAAGAATAGCGATTATTTTCATATCAGGATTAATTTCCTTAATTGCTGAAATAGACCTATCAGCAAAAAACATTGTAGAAACAGAACATTCACCCCTAGCTGTAGCTCCCTCGGCCTTGCTATACAATTTCAAATACTTATTCTTATTAGTTACGGCCTTTTCGTTGATAGTCAATGGCCTGCCATCAGGAGCCTCTAAACCAGGATTATCCATGCCAGCAAAGGCAAAATAATGGGGCTCTTTGATAGGAGACATAAAAATATCAGGGTGCTCGTCTAAAATTGCATACATTGCAGATGTGCCGCACTTGGCAGCTCCTATTACCAAAAAGTTAGGCGCCAAATTACTCATACCTCGCTCCTCTGTGAAAAAGTAAAGTTACAGTTCGAATTACTGAAGGGTCAATGTTAAGAACTTTTACACCCACAACCCAAAGCATAAAGTTCCACAACGTTATACATAAAGCACTCCCATATGCAGCACCTGATATCCCAAATTCTGAAACTAAAAAGAACATTGCAATTGTTGTAATAAACATTGATATAACCATCGTTTTTGCCAATATTTTCTCATTACCGGTCATACTTAACAAAAATGCTGTAGGCCCAAATCCTACATTTACAATCTGACCTAATATAAGTATTGTCAAGATATTACTCTGAGATGCAAAACTAGGATCGAACAGTGAAAGTAAATGTGTTGAAAAAAGAGCCAAAAATAGACCCAAAATAGCTGATAAGATCCATGTTATCGACGTAATCTTGGTCAGCAGTGTTTGTAGCTCTTTTATTTTTCCTGCCTTATATAGTCTTGCAATTTTCGGAACAACTATCGAGTTTGAAGCCATCAATATCGCACCGACAATCATAGATACTCTTTTTGAAGCGCTAAACGAACCCAAATCTATAGGGTCAGCATAGAAACCAAGAATTAAAATATCCGCCTGGGTTTGCGCAACTCTCGCCAATGCCAAAATTAGAAGTGGAAATGCTAGAATTAACCACTGTTTCTGCTTAAAGACTTTAGTGCCAACTAGAAGATTGACTCCTTCTTTCTTTAGTACTCCATGCCATGCAACGATTAACTCTATAATCAAGAGTAATGCTAGCCCGAAGAACAAAAATATAATCAAATCGTCAATAGAATCCGACTCGGTATGAAAGTAGAAACTGTAACCAAGTAATAATAAGGGTATAAAGGTCCCAGTCGTGACATGAGAGAATGCTGGCAAACCCCATGCTTTAAGATAATTAGTTAATAATAGAATCACACAAAGTGATGGCAAAAGAATCAAAGCCTTCGACAGTAGATCCAATTTAAGAATTACATCTTCTCCAAAAAAAGGAAGTATCAGAAAAAATAATAAGGTTATTATCGAACTAATCCCAAGAGGGAAAAGTACACCAAAAATACTGACTCCTCTTACGATAGGTACCTCACCGGTCTCAAAACCTTGAGAAATGAGTCTAGTCCCTAATGTCGGAAGCCCCACGCCGAGAACAGTTCCTAGAACAATTGCTAATGACCAAACAAAAGAGTACATCCCAAAGATTTCTGGCCCAACCGTTCGAGCTAAAATGACCTGTGATAAAAAACTCACTACAATCCCAATAGCTTGTACTATCCCCACTAGCAGAGTGCCTTTCAATACTCCCTTTATAGTCTCATCAAATAAATGTGAAGTCCTCAAATCGCCAACTCATTTCTATTGAGACAATATTCGGCTGGCATGGGATCATCAGCTAAATAGATCTTGATATTCATTACATCCAATATGTTCTGAATAGATATGAACTGCTCAGCATTCAGCTTGCTGAGCCAATTATCGATTAAGAAGGTTTTATTATTACTCTTGATTTTACTAATCGTCTCGTTGGTAGAAGAAAGTTTAGTAGATCTTGATGGCTTTGTGAGTAGCTTTACAAAAGCTTCTCTATTGCTGATTGTTATGTTGGCAGCAAGATCGTTAAAGACCGTATTAGAATCTGTAATTAAATGTTCAAAAAATACTAAATTTATCCCTTTATTATCGTTACGATATGTAATGAGTGGAATGTTCTCTAGGCACCAATCCATAACGCGTTTCTCAAGAGATCCTTCAGAATTATAGATTTCTCGAGCAAAATCTAGCTGTTTCGTGGACAGAAATTTTTTACAGTAATACTCAGATCTTAAAAACGATTTACCTGTATAGCTCCAGTTGTTCCTTTCGACAGACAAAGCCTGGGAAACCGGGTGTCTCAGAAGAACTATTGAGTCAGCATCAAAGTTTTGCAGAAGCGCACCGATAATGCACTTCGCATCTGTAATTTTTAAAATCGATCTATCCCAAAACAGACTAAAGCCCTTTTCCCAAAATTTCCAAGGTCCGTTTATAATCAAATCTCCTTTAAGGATTTTTTCAACATAATTAAACACTTCTCTTCTCTCATCAGCGTTCATGTCTATGAGTTGGCCACCGTCGAAAATTGGTAAATGGTTTATCCCATATGCAGAATTTGTATAAATACTAAAAGGCTGGTCTATAAAGCGAACGCCTTGTTGAGAACCAAATGCTTGCATTAAAAGTGTTGATCCACTCCTTCTTGAAGCAAACAAGAAGATATCACGCTTCACCACAGATGTTGTTCGTTTAATAGACAAAAATTGCCATATGATTTCTTTTATCAATTGGGATAATGCTAGGAATATAGGCCCTCTAGAATTCATTACTACCGCCATCTAAACTTGACTCAGTAAAGTTCGATCTCTCGCAAAAGCTCCACTCTTCCCCAAGATCGCGATTTAGGATAGCACCTAAAGAAACAATGTCATCTTTGAATATTTCCTTTATCAAGACATTGTTTTTTATTTCCCAGTCGGGAGAAATACTGGAACTTAAAAATATTTTTCTATAAATTGAATGACATTTATTAAGAATCTTATCCAAACTGTTATTGTGCTGTAAACGCAACTTTTGATTACATTTTTGAACAACCTTATGCAACAGAAACCATTTAGGAATAACCGTCGGATTGGCCTTCTTATCAAACACCTCTGAAATATTTTTGACCCAATCGTCGTCGTTGACTAGGAGAAAGTCCGCTATTCCAGTCACATATTCCTCAGGCTTGCTCACAAAATCATCATAGATAGCGATGTGAACTTGATTAGTCCCAAAAAGAGACAAATATGTTAAAACCGTATCTGAGTAGAATTGCGCTTTTGTAAACTCTGTTAACTTATTATCTTTGATCAAAAGACTTTTGAAATCCTTTGAAAATTTTCCGTCTCTTACCAATTGTAAAAAAATAGATTTAAGCCTATCTAATGGGTTTCGCAATATTATGATGATTTTGACATTTGGCATATCCGCATGAATTTTCTCTGCTATTCCTTCGTATTCAGTATAAACGGGTGTGATATCTCCTTTTGATAACCCATCAGCTGCACTCGAGAAATACTTATTATAAAATTCCAAACCTTCTTTATAATTTCTATCATAAAAATGGAGTTCTTTCCTATCAGGCAAAAATATCCGATCGTTCTTTTTTAGGGCTTCGTATAACCAAGAAGTACTCGAACGCGAGTATCCAACTACAATGAAGTCAGGTAAATCAAAATTACTTTTCATATTGCATCCATTCAAATCAAGGCTCTCCAAAAAGGATTTTCTTTAAAATATCATTACAATCGACAAAATTTGCCGATTTATTGGCCTTCATTATTTTTTTAAGTTCTGAATACCTCTTTGCATTCATATTATCGAAAAATTCCACCAACGCTCCTGAGCTTAATTCAGCTAAATTAACTCCGAGAGAACGTTCTACTACTATTTCTGAGCAGTAGCTGTTGCCCACAGATAAAGCAGGGACCTGAAAATAACCTCCCTCATAAATCCGATTAGGCAATAACCATTGCGAATTATCACTTTTGTCAGAAAAGTCTGAAACCCAATTAAAATGGACCCCAGTATATAAAGAGGGAAGATCCTTTGAAGCATCATAAGGGCCGATATAATGAATATTAGACAACCCATTTATCATTGCTAGAAACCGTGATCTGCCTATACGACTAGGAACCCCTGCAATCTTAATGAGTATTCGATCTGGGCGTTCCCTTGCCAATGCAACTAGGACTTTTAAACTGTCTAAGCACCTAATCGTACCAAACCATCCAATTACTATCGGCGTGTGATCAATGAATTCAATATCATCTATGGGTTTAGGGAAACCTTGTAATTTATTTTCTATAACGAAAGGCTGGGTATTTTTGCCTAACAACGGCCGATACCACGCGTCTATAAATTTTGGAGAAGAAACAACAAGATAATTCACGCCCTTCAATAAGAAGCGTTCAACAAGCCGCACAACGATGCCAAAAAAGCTCTTCTTGGTCTGAATAGCACGAATATCTAATACTTCATATACCACTTTAACTCTTTTCCAAAGAAGAAATTTAATTGTTAGTGTCAATAAGAGCATATCCAAGTTTCGCGCATAAAAGAACTCGGCGTCTTTGATACTTTCCTGGTTTAATACTACAACTGCAATTGATCGAAAAATGAGAGCTACTCTTCTTAAGTAACTTCTGTCATTTAACAATCCTAAATTAATACTCTCACAAGAAAGTGGTTTTTCACGATTATATCGCTCACGATGAAAGGCACATAGCAGAACAGAGACATTGAGTGATTGGAGTCCTTCCACTCTTCTGAACACAGCTTGATCTGATGAGTCAGGCGCAAAATAAATAACTTTTCTAACAAACAAAGGTTTCAACCCTTTTTATTAAAGTATCTGGGACGAACTAAATCCTAATAGGTCATCAAACTTGTAACCAAACCGTTCGAATTCTTTTGCGAACTCAATTCTGAGAGTTTCATATTCACGATGTCCAAATGTTAGTTCCACATCAGCCCCCCAAAATGGTCTAACTAAATATTTAATTACTCGCCTAGAGTAGGCTAGCCTGACTCTATAATCGATTGGAAGAGTATTTTGATCTAGTTCTTGCCCATCTAACTTGAGCCTACTGCGGGACTGTATTTCCTTCCATTTCGATTCATAACTTGCATTCGAACTAGTAGTTACTCTATTGTTAACTTTCTCAGAAGCAAAACCTGATCTCTCCCAAATAATGTCACAAATTTCTTGTGGCCGGCTAACAAAATCTTCATAGTTGACGATAATATAGTTTTTAATTTTCGGAAGATCCTCAACCAACCAATTGTGACAGCGAAGCCAATGTATAGCTAAGCTTGTCATAGAACTGTGTGACCATTTTCTGACTGCGAGAGCATTCACTATAGGATGCCGAAGAACAAACACAAACATTGCATCAGAATAAACTTCCTGAATAGCTCTAGCCATAATGAGATTTTGTGGTGTCTTCTCAACTACACATGATTTATCTCCTGGCCACATCCTTTCCCAGGAATCTCTTAAATTTTTTATATTATCTTGCGTCAACCAATCAGCAGACTCTGTCATGTGAGCAGCACCATGAAAGGAGAACATTCCTGCGCCACCTAGCTGATTTACATTTGGATACACGTTTTGAAGAAATTGCCCCTCGTCTTGCTGAGTGCCCGTGTTTGTGAAGCCGCCTACCATTGAATGTCCAGCAAGACAAGAAGCTACCAAAGAGGTACCACTTCTATGAACGCCACCAACAAAAATATACTTTCGTCCACCCATAATATTGAATTTCTAATCAAATAGTCCATGATGTTTTACCCACTCGGCCGAAAGGAATAGTCCTCTATCGGCTGAAGTAAGGGGAGTATATCCAAGTAATTTTCTACTCTTACCAGTATCGAATACCACTTTACGCCGATACAACGCCAACTGATCAGGGGTGGGCGTTAGCTTTAGCTCACCTTCAGTTTTTCGTAACAAAAAATCTGCAAAGCCAAAAGTCTTAGTTAAAAGAACCAACTGCTTACGAAAACGTGACAAAACAAAACCGCCAAAAGTACGAATAGGCTTCATAACGAGAGCTCGAAATTTCACATTTTGTGCAGAAACGTTACTAAGCTCTCCCAACCCTAAAGCAAATGAAAACCTTTGGAAAAAATCATTCCAGGTTATCTCGTCGGGTCCATTTATATTGAATTCTGATACTGCATCTAAAGGCATTTCAATAGCCAAAATAATTGCTCGCACTACATCTCCAACATAGACTAAGTTACAAAACCCGTCACCACCGGATCCTAATAAACCCCACTTTCCAGAATATAATCGTTGAGCAAAATTCAATGTCCATTGGTCACTAAAAGGACCATATACGATAGTAGGTCTAAGGATAACGACCTCTAATCTATCACCATAAGATTTAGCGACTTCCTCTGATTGCATTTTTCGCTTTGCATAAGGCGTCTGAGGAGATATTTCCGAATCTTCATAAATCACACCTTCCTTGTCGCCGTAAATGGCAACTGTACTGATATGTATGATTCTTTTAACCTTTTTTTGTACGGCGGCTTCAAATAAATTCTGAGTTCCTTGAATCGTTGCCATATCATCACCGACAGCAGCATGAACCACGCAATCACATCCTTCAATAGCATGGGAAATACTCTCTAAATTCAACAAATCAAATTGCTTCAATGGGACACCAAACCTCGCAATGCGCGCCGCCTTACTCCAAGTACGAATACCTGCAACTACATCATAACCGCCACGTAGGGTAAAAGCCTCTGCACACCACCCTCCGATAAATCCAGTAGCACCCGTTATAAAAACTTTTTTATTCCGTTTATCCATTATCTACCCAATCAGAATACCATTCCAATTCGAATGGTTTCGCCATTTCATAGGCTCTAGAAATTAACGATATAGAAGGTAAAACATCCTCTATTCCCGCAATTGGCTTTTTATGGCCATTTAATACTTCGATAAAATTATCTACCAACTTTCCGACAAACTCTTCATATTCAATTACTTTTTTACCATCTGGAGTCAGAGTTATTTTTTTCCAGGACCCACCCAACTTCCTAATTTCTAATTCATTCCACGAAAAAAGCTTTACTCTTATATCTACAAGATCCATAGAAATAATAATTTCATTTTTTAGTTTAAATAATCTACTAAGTGAATACTCAATATTTACTTTAGAACTAGATTTTAGACTTAATTTAAAATTCGATTCAGGCCCATTAAACCCATCGTGGGAACTACTTACAATGTCGAATTCATCATTAGATAGCCACCAACAGAGAATATCAAGCATGTGAGAACCTCTATCGAGTAGTACCCCCTTTGCTTTCTCTGATGTGAGGTAAAAGCCAGATACGGTAGGCCAAGAAAAAGGACTACCATCGATTATCGATATACTCTTAACAGTACCGTATGTTTTGTTGTCAATGATTTTTTTTACATAACCAAAGCTCGGAAATAAACGCCTACTATGATTAACTGAAACGCTCGCTTCTGAAGACGCTGCAATAGATACCAGCTCCATAGCCTCACCTGCATCTACTGTTGCCGGCTTCTCTACTAAAACATGCATTTGGTTGCTTAAAGCCTCTTTCGCAAGTTCAAGATGCGATGGATGTGGCGTCGCAATAATTGCTCCTTCAGCTCCATTTTTATATGCCATCGTTATTGATGACGCATAAGACCCCGAAAACTTTTTAGCATATAGTTTTGCTCTATTTATATCTTGATCTACAAATATAAGGCTAACCTTATCTCTAAGTTTCTGCTGCAGGTGCGGTACATAAAGCTTTTCGACCGCAGCACCGCACCCTACAACTGCTATTTTATTTGACATGTTAGACAGCATATAAACCTTTTTGATTAATTAACTAGACTTTTCCATAGCCCATCAAAGACGACATTCTTTCAACGATTAAAATTTGGTCTTTGTCTAAATAATGTAGCTCTTCTTTTTTTCTTCCAGAAAAAGTGTGTGACTTACTAGGGACAATCGCTTCTCTCAAATCCGAAACAATTGTATCGCTACACAATTCTGTTAACTTGAATTTAGCACGCCATGCATCAACTATTCTATGTAATGTTCCATCAATGCGGTCGTCCGACATAACATCCTCAAATCGCACAACAATTGTACTATCGTCATCCAGCCATCCCAAATAAGGTAAAACCCTGTCTTCAAATTTTGGGAATAAATCAGGGAAGCGAGTAGAACCTGAGATAGTAAGATTAATCGCTTGCTGTGAATTTAATCCCTTATATTCTGCAGAAATTTTATGGTAAGGATTCATGTGAGCCAAATAGTGCGATTCTGACATAATAATTTCAGCAGGATCTCTGATTATCAGGAGATGTAAAGCACCTGATTGCCTTATTCTGCGACTGGTTTGCTCTGAAAAGTGTAAATGCGCACCAACAACTTCTCCGGGTATCATCTTCTGTATTAACTTATCAATCTTTGATTGGCTTCTCATTTCTAAAGTTAATGAAGGTTGTTGTGCAATAAAGCTCCCAAAGTAACGAACATTCGGTAAAGATCTTGCCAGCTGCATAAGCAGATGAGTCCCACTTTTTGGCACGGAGTTTACAATTATCGGGGGCCCTTTTTGCATCCCAATATCAAAATATCGCAGCAAGACACGTACCGACTTAAAAAGGACTGATAATCCTTTCCGGACTGCTGTATTTCTCCTCGCAAGATCTGAATCTAGCCAGTTCACTATTTAACCCGACCGTATCTATCTTCAAGCCTCACAATATCATCCTCTCCAAGATATGTTCCTACCTGCACTTCAATAAGTTCAAGTTCTTTTTCTCCACAATTTTCCAGCGCATGAACAGCGCCAACAGGAATATATGTAGACTCATTTTCTCTTAAAATAAATGTCTCATTACCATTTGTAACTTTCGCCGTACCTGAAACTACAACCCAATGCTCAGAGCGGTAGCGATGAAACTGCACACTCAATTTTGCCTTAGGTTTAACAGTAATACGTTTGACTTGGTGTCGATCTCCATTATCTACCGAGTCGTATTTACCCCAAGGTCTGCACACCTCCCTCGGTGAACACCACTCCATGCGACCTTGGTCCTCTAATTTCTTAACTATTTCCTTTACATCCTGAACGGAGTTCTTATCCGCAACCATGACTGAATCTTTGGTCACAGTAATTATCATGTTTTTAACACCGATCACTGCCACTAAAGCGCCATCAGTTCTAATATAAGAGCTCTCAGTATCATGGAGGATAACATCACCTAGGCTAGCATTTCCGTGTTTATCCTTCTTGGTGACATCCCATAACGATGCCCAAGATCCAACATCACTCCAACCGGCATTCATCGGCACTACTACCGCATCAGCAGTTTTCTCCATAACAGCATAGTCGATAGACTCGCTAGGACAGGCCTCAAAGCTTTGCCGATGGACTCTACAAAAACTCGAATCTACAGTGGCATTTTCCACCGCAGATACGCACCCTGTAAAAATATCTTCGCGAAATTTCTCTAATTCTTTCAAGTATTGGCTCGCCCTAAAAAGAAACATGCCACTATTCCATAGGTAGTCACCCGAACTTAAATAGCCATTTGCGGTCTCCAAACAAGGCTTCTCTACAAACTGCTCAACTTTAAAACCCTCTCCCTCCTTGCCTCCTTTTTTAATATATCCATAACCCGTATTTGCCTCATCTGGGACAATACCGAAAGTCACTAATTTGCCGGTTTCAGCTATCGGGATTGCTTTACGAACAGATTCAGCAAAAATATCTTCATTCTTAATTACATGATCCGCGGAAAGAACCAGCAATATAGGATCATCAGAGATCGAAAGTGCCGCTAAAGCTATCGCCGGAGCAGTATTGCGGCCCTTAGGCTCTAAAATAATAGATCCTGATTGATTAATTTCACGGAGTTGCTCAGCAACCAAAAATCTATGCTCTTCGTTACAAATTGTCACAGTATCAGTAATATCAAGACCTGCAAGCCTAGAAAAAGTGTCCTGCAACATCGTTTTTTCAGAATTTAAAGTCAGGAATTGCTTCGGATAAGAAGCTCTTGATAGTGGCCAAAGCCGAGCCCCAGATCCTCCAGCCATTACAACGGCACATAAACCCATATGATTACCTCTTTTACTTAATTATCTTCTTAAGCATTAATACACAATTTTTGGTTTTGCGACCAAATCTGCGAATCTTCCTTACTAAATTTTGAGGAGTTCTACCCCACAAACTAATCAGAATAAAAATCTAGCACTCAATGGTGCTGAACAAATTCTGTAAATATTTGGCAGTTTTGGCATCACGCATTCCAACGGCAAGATTCGCCCCTAGATACCCCTTCTTACTTCCACAATCAAAAATGGTAGCATCAGTCTCAAAAGCATTAAGACCATCATGCTCCAATAGTTCATGTAGCGCATCAGTAAGTTGAATCTCACCGCCCACGCCGGCAGTGGTGTTTTCGAGAAAATCCAACACCTTATAAGGCAGTATATATCTCCCCAGCACTGCTAAATTTGATGGAGCATACTCTTTAACGGGCTTTTCAACCAATCCTTTAATAGCCACGCTTTCGAAGGTTTGGGTTAACTCCCCATTTAAGTCCGCGATACCGTAATTCTCCACAGTTTCAGCACCAACACATTCGACCATAATCTGACCAATACCCGTTTCATTCCATGCACTCACTAAGGCTGAAAAACTGTAATTTTTATTCCGTGATGCTTGATCAAGGACCAAAACATCTGGCAACATCACGGCAAAGGGCTCATTATTCAGAAGATGCTTGGCACAAAGCACTGCATGGCCCAGGCCCAGTGCATCAGCTTGCCTAATAGAGGTGATCTTTACATGATCAGGAATGATGTTTTTAACCGTACCGAGAATCGTTTCCTTACCTTTCTTTTCTAACCGATGCTCTAGCTCGTAGTGAGCATCAAAATGATTCTCTATGGCCTCTTTACCACTCCGAGTCACTAGAATAATCTCTGTGACACCCCCAGCTATGGCTTCACTAACTACATGCTCAATAATGGGACGGTCATAAACAGGTAATAATTCTTTAGGGATGGCTTTTGTTGCAGGCAACATTCGAGTGCCAAGACCAGCCACAGGTATGACAGCCCTTTTTATTTTCATTACCATGGTTTTATCCTTGGTTAACTAACTACAGGCCAACTACGTCAACAACACTATAAATCAAACTTTGCCTTGATCGAGTCGTATTCTTCCGCCTCAAGTCGTGGCCCAAATTGTCCGACCACCCTAGCAGCACAGTCATTAGCAAGGCTTGAGGCCCATACAAAACTCTTATCTAAAGTAATAGCAAGCAAAAAGGCTCCGGCGAACATATCCCCTGCGCCATTGGTATCAATCGCCACTGTTTCAACACCCTTAGACTGATTCAAAGAAGTCCCATCAAAGGTGATGGCACCATTAGCGCCATCGGTTATGGCAAAGGTTTTTGTGTACTGCTTAAGCTCTTCTGATGCTGACTCTAAATTCTCAGTACCGGTAAAGGCCATTGCCTCATCCTTATTGCAAAAGATCAGATCGACCCCGTCGCTGATCACTTGTCTCAACGCATTACCGAAAACTGCCACCACAAAGGGATCTGACAGACTGATCGCAACCTTAACATCATTAGCCTTGGCCAGTTCAACTGCCGCTTGGGTGGCTGCTGTTCGAGCCTCATCGGTAACCAAGTAACCCTCAACATACAACCACTCTGAATCTACCAAAGCGACCTGATCAATCTCCCGTGGAGATAAGTCCTCGCTCGCGCCTAAAAATGTGCTCATAGTTCGCTCAGCATCATCCGTCACCATCACCAGACATTTGCCCGTAATTCCTGCCTCTTGGCCTGCAGAATGAAAGTCAACACCTGCCTCGTTTAGATCATCAATGAAAAGTTGACCATCGTCATCATCCGCCACCTTGCCACTAAAAAAAACTTGCGCACCTAATCTACTGGCGGCAACAACCGAGTTACAGACAGAGCCACCACACTTGCGAAGCATTGAGCTGCTCTCAGTGGAGAGCGAGCTGATCAATTCAGCTTGGCGAGCATCATCTACCAAAGTCATCACGCCCTTATCGATATTTGCCTCGACCAGAAAAGCATCTGACACCTCTATCTCGGTATCAACCAGAGCCGCACCGACCCCATAGATATCATACTTTCTCATTGACTATCGTTACTTTTTTGCTGTCGAATCTCTTCTTGCAATTGCGCTATTTCATCGTGCAATGCACTATATTCCCGTCGCTTTCTCACCAAAAACCGCGCAGTGATAGCTGCCTTCTCTGCGATACCCATGGGCGTGAGCAGGTAGGCATAGCCCCACTTGTTATCGGACTTTTGAAAATTATCCAGTTTGATCCAGCCAACATTAATTAGAGACTTTACCAAGTAATGAGTTTTTCCCAAGCTGACACCCAGCTTCTCAGCCAACTGTCGTTGAGTGAGATCGGGTTGCTGCTCAAGGATTTTGAGCGCGCGATATTCGAGCTCTTGGTTCATCATAATAAAGAGTAAAAGTCAGTTAAATCAGCCAGGCAGGCTACCGCAGGTTTCTGTAATACAGAAAACCTAGATAATTAACAATTGTGCAAACACATTTGCTAAGGTTTTGTTCACGGCGTGAACAAGGTAGCACAAATGAATAAAAATGCAAGGTTTCGATACCAAGCCAGTAAACTTTACCTAGGAATTATTTGTATGTTTGCCAGCGCTTAAAAAAATCAAACCATAGAAAACACCTTGAGCCAGAAAAACAAAAACCCATAGATTGCTTGAAATGGGAATTAATCCACCGACATAACCGGCCAAAGCAACCCCAGAACTACCTGCAGCTATTGATAATCCCGTAACAGAATTTGCGATATTTTTAGACTTAAAAATGGATTTGAAGTATGCATGAACACGATTGTGAAGATGATCATTGTCTGGCGCCGTGATGGACTGCCCATTGCGGCGCCTGCGAATTATGCTGACAAGAAAATCAAAGCATGGATAGAAAAACAGCACTGCCAAGAATGCCAGAGACACCACCCCCTCACTATAAGCGGTCAGACCGGTGAGTAGCATAGCGGAACCGATGCCATAGGCTCCGGCATCACCTAAAAAGAGACGTCCCGAGACCACATTAAAGGTTAGAAATAAGCTCGCCCCATACAATCCAGCCGATAACGCCATGCCATGCATTTCTGAACTAAATATATAACAGCTAATGACAAAAATACCGATCACCAGACCGTTGGCACCATCAACCGTGTTTACCGCATTAATAAATCCTATAGAGAAAAAAAGACAAACCACAAAAGCAATAATGGGGGTACTCAGCAACCAATCAACGCCGGCAAATCCGATACCGTTGGGTACCAATTCTGGCGCTAGCAAAAAAACCATCATTAACATCAAGGTCTTACTGATCAATCGAAATCGTGGAGATAAGCTGTTATTGCGCAGATCTTCAATCAGACCAAGGGTAAAGCATCCAGCCGCACCCAACCATATCGGCCAGTTGGCTCGCATCTGAAATGAAAGCTCAGGAGCTGTGTCGGGATTAGCCATAAAGAGGGCCATGGACATTACAATTCCTAACACCAAGGCCACTCCACCCAAGCGTGACGCTTGCACCTCTGCAATTCCATGTTTATCTACAGCATCTGATGCATAACTCTGCAACGTCATCCACTGCATAACCAAGATAATAATTAAACCGCCAACACCAAAGGCTGCAGTTGCCAAAAGAGACATTACCGCAAGTTTGGAGAGCTCGCGCCCAGAGAGAGTAAATGAGTTCAATACTTATATCCCTATTTATTTAGATACTACCTGAGTCCTTCCAGTTATTCCTAATCAAGTTAATCATCGCTTAGGAGAAGGTTAATATAATCCCTATCAACTAGTCAGACTTTTTAGTGTAGTGCCTTGCTAGCACCTGCAATACCGACAACATACCACCGAGCAGCGTTCCTAAAATACAAATCAACGCGCGTTTGGGCTGTGACTTCTCCTCCGGCACCATGCTTGGACTCACTGTCACAAAAGCATATTCAGGGCTAGCCTCAGCCAACATTTTATTTTTTATCTGCTCTTCAATAATAGTATAGAAGACTTCTCGCATTTCAGTTATCGACGTTTTCTCTATTTGCTCCTGCAGGTAATTAATGTTAGTAGTTACCTTTGTAATCTGTCGCTCTTGCATGTGCTTATTAATCGCCATCACAAACATATCCAACCATTGCTTGGCGATCTGTGGTGAGTAATACTCTATGGAAACGGAAATTAACCCCAATGTTGGATCTTCCGCTATCACTAGCTTCTCAGAAAACTTTTCAAAAAGTTGCCAACTTGAAGGTGGGCCCTCCTCACCTGTATAAACATCCTCAACCATCCACTTTTTTTTCTCGACATCATAAATATCATCATCAACCTGCAACCGGTTAGACCCTTTATTCCAACCTTCAACCGCATAAACTTCAACAGCAAGCTCATTATCAGTAATAAAAGTCTCAATAAAGTTCCAAGACTTCATTATTTCCTGAGCCATTTGGGCCTCGCTACTGTCGCCGCCACCAATACTAACTCCGGCAAGAGAGGCCAGTCCACCCAACTGACCCAAGGCACCAGAAAGTCCACCCGAGTCCTTCTGTGAAGGAGACAAAACCGCTACCGCCTTATACTGATCAGAAATTGATAGCGCATAAATCACCGAAACTATGGCAAAGACAGTAGTAGTCACAATAATTATAGCTTTCCCACCCCACAGTAATGCGAATAATTGTCGCAGATCTATTCCATCGTCATATCGATCGCTTATTTGATTGTTAGTTTCCAAGAGTCTACTCCCTGCTCTGTTACTTGCCTCTGATTCAAAAGCTATCAGTTCTTTTTAAAGGAATTGATTGCTGCAGCACCCAAAGACAATTGATAAATAATTTGCGACGCTTCACTCAATACAGCCAAGGGTCTGAGTTTCTCATCATCTGTGTCCAAAGGCACCACAATAGTATCCCCAGGAGCAATTAATGACTGGGGTGAGGTAAACTTGAACCAACTGCGAGCCGGTCTAATAACCTTACCGCTAGCTTTAACCACATAAATTCCAGCCTGATCCGCGCCTAATTTTAAGCCTCCACTCTGCTCAATATAATCATCTCGTGAAAACTCGGCATCATAAAAGTAAGAAAGTGGCCTACGTACTTCTCCTATTACTGTTACTTCTTGACTTAACTTAGGCACCAGTAAACGATCTTGATGTCGTAATAGAATGTCATCCGCAGCAAAGCTTACAATCTCATCAAGGGGGATAACCAAACGCCCTAAAGCTTCGAGGGATGCAATATCTTCTAAAGCCTTCTCTTGCAAAGCTATTTGGTCTTTATCGATAGCTAAATCTGCATTTGCCTCCCTGAGGTTTTGGGCTGCCAGGTCATCCTGCAGGTTTTTTGAAAGACGCTCTAGTTCTCTCTCCTCACGCTCCCGAAGATTTTCCCTCAAGAAGACTGAACCTCCGGCAAAAGCCTCATCTGTAAATCCTCCCGCTCGTTGAATCACTGAGGTCAATGTCTCACCAATATCAAACGCATATACTCCTGGGAAAACAAATTCACCCTCAAGAGTAATCGTGTGAGCTTCCTTAAATCCAGGAATCGTTCTGAACTCAACGTAATCAGATGGCTTAAGCCTTACAGAACTTTGTTGCCCAAGAGAAGATAGAATTATCTCACTGGTCGCACGGATTGGATTAGATAAATCCATTCGCGCTATCTCTGCAGTCTGAGAATATGCAGAGTCCAATAAACCTCCTGCAAGATGTATTAAATCATCCATAGACATCCCTTCTATCAATGGATATTGTCCAGGAAAGCGCACCCTTCCCTTGGTTGTAACTATTTTAGGTAAATTACCGACTCTGGTTTGGCGCTTTAACTTTCCAACATAAGGAGCCATTACCTCAGCTCTATCGCCATAGGCAGATAATACAATAATGCGGTCACGAGACTCTAACTCAAGGTTGCCTTTGGTCTCTGGATTAGACAATACTGCTTCTGGGCTGAAACTTAAAACTTCAATGTTTGCACTATTTGCTAGTTCTCGCACCACAATAGCTACAGTCATATCTGTATCGGGTTTTAGCTTATTATTCTCAGAAATAACATCAGAGACTCGCATACCCTCTCGCCAAGCGAAATCTCCCTCATGCCTAACATTGCCGGCGAGAGATACAACATCTTTTCTATAGTCGGTAATAGTGTCGATCGCAATGTGATCGCCATCTCTTAGATAAAGTGACTGATCACTTCTCTTAGTCAAATCCACATCAAAAATGGTCACAAACCCATCAGCATTTATCCTTTGCAATCGAGCACTTTTCTCATAGGCCTTTGATCCCAAACCGCCAGCCAACCGCACTAAATCCTGAACAGACTCTCCACCCTTCAACTCATAAATAGCAGGCCTTAACACCTCACCATCAATAGAAACTAACTCACCCACCGTGGGTATGTAGATAACATCCCCTTGCTGAATACGCAAATCTCTACTTATATCTCCAGCCAGCAGTAAATCATACAAATCCAGCGTGGTTATAAGTTTTCCTTGGCGTTTTAACTGAATTTTTCTTAGAGTACCTATATCACTGATACCGCCACTACTGACCAATGCGTGAGTAATGGTGGAGAGCGATGAAACTGTGTAAGCGCCTGGATTAAAGGCTTCCCCTAAGACAAAAACCTGCATAGAACGCAAGGCTCCCATACTAATACTAGCCTGAGTTCCAATAACCTGAGTTGCAATACGAGCCTGCAGCATTTCTTTAGCTTCGCCAAAAGTTAACCCTGCCAAACCAACTGGCCCCAGCTCAGGGAAAACCGCAGCTCCTTCTCGGTTAATCTCTACTGAAAATGTGCTATTGGACTTGCCATAAAAAAGAATATCTAATGTATCACCAGGCCCGAGCAAATAGTCTCTAGACACGGGAATACTGGTAGCTGGAGCAAAAGATGTAGGCGCATTAGCAAAAAGGTCATAACCAAACGGCTTCAAGCATTTAATAGCCGAGAAAGAGTCTAATTTTTCATCCAGTATTATTTCTTGTTCGAAATCAGTCTCAGAAAAATCATTTTGTTCTCCAAACAGGTATTTTTCATTGTCAGGTGTTGGTTCAAGACAAGGGTCCTGCTGTAAAGCAGCGTTACTTAAAATATCATTAAAAAAGTTGTCATATAAATTCAACTCACCTGGGGAATCATCATTTATCCTAGAAGAGGCTGTATCCCTGGGTACCATTGGGTCTGGCTCAATAATTGTATTATCAAATGTTACCCCAGAAATCTGACTACACAATGATTCAAGATCATAGCCTGCTTGTTTAGCCATAGCCTTGTTGACCTCAGTGAGACTACCACAAAGCTGATTTGCTTGAGCTAGGTCTTGAGAAAAGCTTACGCTCCCATAAAACATAGAGACTAAGACTAAAATATAACGCCAAAAGCTTGTGGTCTTTAGTTTTTTCATAGTACTTTCTCTCACTTAATAATATTAAATTAATTGCTTCGCTGTTATCTTAATTTGGTTAGTGTAACAGTAGTATATCTATCATCAACAACCTGTCGGATAGAGCTTATACTTCCATCCTCAACTACTAAAATACTGTTAGTATATGTTTTTTGACTCCCACAACGCTGAGAAAAACGCTTCTTTCCAGACTGCACTTTTACTTGCCAATCATCACATAGGTGTATGGCTAAACCTACCCTACCTCGCTTAAAGCTGCGTTGATTATCAACATCACTGTTTTGATATGCTGACCCACGATGACCAAGCCCACGCACTCGGCGTATTGACCATCCATCAAACAAGACTTCATCTCCCGCATTATTGGAAAACAAAGTACCCTCAGGCACACTCACAGCGTAAACTATGGCCTCGTAATCAACATATTTCACCAACCAAGCATTAGTGGATAAATCCAGTTGCGGGGTCTTCACAAAGCCTATTAACATAGACAGTTGACTAGACTGAATGCTGCATCCACTCAAAATCATAAATGACAATATGCAGATGGAAACTCTAAGTCGTTTCACGGCATTAACCTCTTGGAGTTATTGCTGAATGCATCAAAACGAGCGCCACGAATGTCCCACCATATGTTACCACTAAAATCTTCTAAACGTTGGCCACCATCGCGCTGAATAGGACGCAGCCGCGTACTGTATTTACTTCTACTACTAGTCCCAAGAAAACCGTTAAACGGAATGCTAAAATACATTCCCTTGTCAAAGCTTCCTTCACCGAAATCTAAAGCAGAGACATTTGTCTTTGTTGCCCACAAACCAACCGACCAGCCGTTATCAAACGTTCGTCTTAATTCTAAGGTTGCTCCTATATCTCGAGCTAAATATCGACCCGCATGAACTGCAAGATCAAAATTATAGAAGGGAGTTGCCCAATAAACACTGGCAAAAGCCATGGTAGTTTTATATCCAAGGTGCTTAAACGATTTATCAAAGTCTCTTTGCTGCACCCAATTAGCACTTACCCCATATGCCAGGCGAGAGCGATATGGCTGATATAAGACCTCTCCCCCAACACCGCTATACATCGTTTCTAGAACCCCACCGAACACGCGATAATGAAGGTCATTAAGAACAGTACCACGCCTTTGTATGAACAGAGAGTCAATCCCTGTTTCACCCTCAGTGAGATACTTAACTATATCCGTCCGCACTTTTGTTATTTTGGAGTTTGATTGTTTTCGTCTACTCTCATCAAAATTATTGGTTATATTAAACCCATAAGCTCCCTCGAGTACCCAGGATTTCGGTAAAGCGGCACTAATCCCTACCTTAGCATAAAGCTGGTAACGAGCAGGGTCATCAGGGTCAAATAACTGAACTCGGTTCGATAAATTGACATCAAAAAATACCTTTTTCTGGAAAAAGTCAGTCTTGTGCTGAACAAAGCCAAATGGTTTGATGCGCCCTACATTAATCTCACGCTCTACTATTTGCTCACTCTGACTATAACTCAGCGAGGGTCGACGCAATTTTATCGAATGCAATCGATGACCTTCTTCCTCTATCACAATATTAAAAGTATTTATTGTCAAAGGTAGGTGCAAATCTGCCAATTTAGACATAACAGTCACAGCATCTGCCCATACTGGATAGGCTAGATTACCCATCACAATCTTTGCACTATGAGTAGATTCGTTTATAGTCGCCTCTAATAACAATATCCCTGATCGCTCAACATCAAATAACAGGGTATCATACCAACTTTGATTGTTAAGCCCAGATGGAAATTCATCAGCAGAGTAATCCAAACTAGACCGGAACAATTTATTGGATGGCTTTGATGGCAGAGACTTCGTGTCTAGCGCGGCGGAAACCTCGATGCCCCACTCCTGATTGTGTTGGCGGGATAAAGTTAAAGAGACTCCAGGCAGAGCATCCCATTTTACAGCGGCGCTAATAGGTGAACTAGGCCTTGATGCCCCGCGTTTATTAACCGCCCATTCATACTTATCAGGATTGTATTCGAGCATGAAAGTAATCGGCGCTCTTGATGGAGCGTAGCTTACACCGCCAAAAAATCCTGCTTTTTCTCCGGAAAACCATTGGCCCGGCTGAAATACTCCTGTAGTTCCCGTTCCGCCATTTGCCGATGCCCCTTTTGATGATGTTCGATTTTCAAAACGGGAGGATAACAAAGAAAATGGGTTGCGCAGATCGCCATTTCCAGCAAGCCTTCCCCAACCCATTCCTAACGTAACATCAAAATCACCTACCTTTTTTGAACCTACTATATACTCAGAAGCAAACCTTCCGGTACCCACCAAATCACGAATGCCAACCGTCACCTGAGGAAAATAGTCCCACTCTTCCCATAAACGAGCTCTTATCTCATAATTTCTGTCCCAATAAAAAAATTCATTGAACCCCGTGTATCGAAAAGTCCCCTCTAACCATGGTGTAGCTTGGTACGTTAGAGCATAGGAATTTGTCCGAGACTGGATGGCGGCAGTAGTAGTAAGAATACCATCAGAGGCCATTCGAGCAGTAGGGATATCAATTAATCCAGTAGAGCCAAAATCAGATGCAATTGATGACATCGCGAAGCATGCACAAAAAAATGTAGGCACTAATCGATTCATTGAGTTACAACTAGCCATTATTGGGTTAATAAAAAAGGGCACCAAAGATGCCCTTTCTATAACTGCTTCTTGTATTGCTAAGCAGCACCAGAACCAGTTGAGCCGGTCGACGTTCCACCGGTACTTCCACTTCCTGTAGTTCCAGTTGAGGTACCTGTTGAGGTACTAGTTGACGTGCTAGTTGACGTGCTAGTTGACGTGCTAGTTGACGTGCTAGTTGAGGTACCCGTTGAGGTACCTGTTGACGTACCTGTTGACGTACCTGTTGACGTACCTGTTGACGTACCTGTTGACGTACCTG
>Ga0209630_10000621_pt1 | contig 40648 bp, 33 predicted proteins | sample COG_01_FD_184745 | JGI IMG/M metagenome (GOLD analysis project Ga0209630, IMG submission 184745) | Pelagic Microbial community sample from North Sea - COGITO 998_met_01 (SPAdes) (version 2) | ecosystem: Environmental > Aquatic > Marine > Neritic zone/Coastal water | place: Helgoland, sampling...
ACTCTTCATATATTTAATTTTTAATGTGTGGTAACGGTTAGGCAAAGTTATCTCTAAGATAACTTATACAGCTTTCTCACTTGTTGATTTTTTCGCGTTGAAATTTGATCAACTTTTCCAATTCCTCTTCAAACTCGTTCGACCTTTGTCCTGTTAGCTCTACTAACGGTTTGGCTAAACTGCGTTTTAATGCCGTTTAGGTTTTGTTAGCGATTTTTATACCATCCAAACCATTATTAGCTACTTCTATATGAAATCCTACTGATTCAAACTGAAATTTTAATAATTCCAACAAATCAATATCATCATCAATAACTAATATTTTTTTTCGTGACATAATAAAAAATTTAGCTTCTAAGTTGGACTTAATATTTCACAAAATGGTTAAGAAACTATTAATTAAGTGTGAAGTTTTTCTTTAATGTTTGCAGTGATTTGTACACAAAATCAAGCTTAATGAGAAGTTAGTACGTTGTTCATTCTTCATTTACTCCGTCAGTAATTGAGTAAGGGAGTCTCTATATTTGTAATATGAATTTTCAAAAAATTGCCAAGGCCATTACACTTGTTGGATTAGCAACAACCATGACGGGACTCACATTCAAATTGAATCACTTAATGGGCGCACCAATCATATTCAATCTAGGTGTTGCAATATTGGTTATTGGTTTGCTATTGTGGGCTTTTGGTTTAATTCAAAAGAAATAGTTGAGCATGGAAGATACCAGTTCAAACCCGCTAAAGAAGAAGCGCCGTTTCGCATCTCTTGATATTTTAAAGGGACTCGTAATGGTCATCATGGTGCTTGACCATGTTCGCGATTTCTTCCATGCGGATGTTCACACCTTCGATCCCGCTGACCCATCCTCAGCAATATCCCCGTTTTTTTCACTCGATGGGTCACACATTTTTGCGCACCAACATTTGTATTTCTTTCTGGTGCATCTATCGCTTTCGTAGCCTCGAGAAAAACAACCTCGGAGACACGTGCGTTTCTGTTATCTCGGGGATGTTGGCTGATGTTTTGTGATGCGTTCATCGTCAGTTTTTTGTGGCTTTTTGATTTGGATTTCGACCTGTTCATTTTGGGAGTCATTTGGGTTATAGGTTTGGCGATGGTATGCTCCGCCTTTGTGTTCAAGCTTAATTCACGTATCCTGCTGGGATTAGCACTCGCAATTGTCGTGGGGCATCATTCATTGGACTTTTTGAATCATGACAATCCCAACCTGCTTCATGCAGTACTCCATCAGTTCTGGAAATTTGAGTTTGGTTTTGGTGCAGTTTTTGTTGCATACCCATTGCTTCCTTGGTTGGGGGTGATGTGGGGTGGAATTGTATTGGGAAGAAGCTGCCTGACCATGACTGTGGATGAACGATTGAGGTGGATGAAGCGGTGGGGCATAACCCTGACTGTAGGGTTTGTGGTTGTGCGACTTTGGAGTGGATATGGCAATTCAGATCCATGGGAGATTCACCCGACGCATTCCGGTACGCTCATCGATTTTTTCAGCCCCTCGAAGTACCCACCTTCATTGGCGTATCTCGCAATGACCCTGGGCCCTTCGATGCTGATTTTGACCCAAATCGAAAATGTAAAAAATCAAATTTCTCAATGGCTAATGGTCTTTGGGAAGGTCCCATTCTTCTTTTACCTCATTCATCTTTTGGCGATTCATGTTTTCGCCATACCTATCGCAGCCTATCAAGGGTTTGGATGGGATGCCATGTTTTTGGATGAATTTGTGTCCTTAGATGAAAGTCTTAGTGGATATGGTTTTTCCTTGCTTGGAACGTATCTGATTTGGGCAATGTTGGTCGTGCTCCTTTACCGTCCCTCACGATGGTGGATGACCTACAAAAGAAATCATCCTGAAAAGATATGGTTGAGTTATCTCTAGCGCTTTGCTCTAATTTTTGATAGGGGGAAGGGGTGTTAAAAATCAAGATGAATGAGACAGAATACCGTCGTGTCATTCTTGATTTATTCCGTCAGTAATTGAATAGGGGAGTCTGTTTTGCAGTCTTCTGCCCCTCACCAACCCTAAAGAGGGTCTCCCTAAGCATAGGGACACAACTCATTGGTGACGTGTTATCTTTACAACATGAAACATTTCAAATTCCTTTCAATACTTTCTGTCTTCTTTTTACTCATCTCATGTGGACCAAGTGGCGTTGAGATTAGAGGTCAATTCTATACTTCTGGTGCAGACGTTCCTTCAGTAGGTGCAGCTGATATGACAATGAAATACATGATGTTTCGAAAGTTTAAGGGTAAAATGAACTACCTCAAACCCATTAACAAACAACATGCAGATGACATGGTGAAGATTGAGAATGGAATGTGTCACTGTGATGAATGGTACTACACAACTGCTGTCAAATAGTCCTCAAGGATCTGAACTGCATTGTCATATCACTTTGCATCTGTTGGTGAATTTATCAACAGCATCAAGCTCTTTGACAAGAGATTGAAAAAAGTGTCTGAATTCGGCACAACAATGGGAACAACAAATGTTAGTAACCGTCTGTAATGCCTATTTATGTTGAGGGGTGTGTAGCTCTGCCGGGGCTACTAAAGAGATTCTCTTGATTCCTTTGACTGTAGGGTTTTTTTCATTCAGGACCTCAGATCAATGAAAATAATCAGTAGTAATGTCAAAACCCTTCAATCGATCCATCGCAATGAAAGGATGGATTACATCGTCATAAATAACGCGAACGAATAATTTCTAAATGATGCTGCTCATGGCCTGTAATTAGACGCGCCATTTGTCCTACTTCTACATGAAGTCCATTGAAATGCGCTTGTCGCTTAAGCTGTTCAGAATTGAAACCATTAAACATCAATATTGTCCCCTTTCTTAAGCAATTGTATTCTTTGGTAAACAGGTCTTTTGTTGCTTGGTTTTCATCAACGTTTTCTGCAAAAACATTGTGGTCATATCCTGGTAATTCGAACTGTTGGCCACGGGCAAAGCACAATGCACGAAAACACATGATACGCTCAGTATCAAGCAAATGGTAAAACAATTGCCCCATACTCCACTTGCCATCATCATACGCATATTTCCATTGATCATCATCTAGGTTCGTAACCAATTCAAGCACTTCTTGTCCACTGTTGTGTAGTGCATCCCAAACAACTTCATCCTTGACCTTTGAGATGTAATAGTCAAAATACTCACTGAAATTATGTTTTCTCATGTCTGTATGATTGGAAAAAAGTTTATGAGTAGGACAGAAGCAGAGATCAGGTTCACAATTACTCAATAACGACTTGTCTCCTCAAAACTTGTTCATCAGATGCAATCTCAAGTGAATACATGCCTTTTGCAACGCCAGAAACATCAATCATCAGTGTTGTGTTTGACTGCTTCTCAAAGATCATTTTGCTTGATGAATCATAAAGCTTGACAGTTGTATTTACGCCATTGAAGCCATCCAAATCTACTGTCACGTTGTCGGATGCTGGATTGGGGTAAATAATCGCTGAAAAAGTCTCGAAGTCATCAATATCAATGATTGTATTAGGAGCACCATCACACACCCCTTGACCAAATGGATTTAAGAGTATTTCATCTTCTCCAATTTCATCAAAGACATACTCAAAGTAAACATCTTGTATTGCGTCCGATATTAAATATTGAATACTCCCGCTGTCACTCCCGCTGTTTATAGACAAATAATAACACTGCCCTTGCTCAAGACATGTTGCACCTAAAGAAAACACAAATGAACCCGCTTCTAGGGTGTGTGTTTGTTCAAGCACACTTATAGCGTCACTGTCTGTGAGGCTTATTTCTAAACTTAAACCTTCATCTGAAGAAACCTGTATAGTGATCCCAACAGGGATGCATCCATATGGCTCACTGATTGCTTCATCGACACGCCAAGGAAAGACCTCCAAATCATAAGAACACTCTAAAACATCATAAAACCCTGTCCACAGTTCAAGTGTACCCTCAAATGATTGAACGCTGTAATCAAGGGGTTCTATGATGTTGAGAGAATGAATGCCGTGTTCCATAAAGCCAAAAAAATTCACTTCTTCCTCTGCAATTAAAACACCCGAAGCATCATAAAGCCTCCAGCCAGGATAACTGAAAAATTCTGACTCTGACGCATTGAACGCGTGCAAGATCAATTCGTTCATGTTGAAAGGGTTCACATGAACCCCAAGAACAGTCACGTCTTCACATTGAGCATTTGCAGTATCAACTAGAAAACTATTGCAAAGTAGAATTAATAATAGGTAGAAAGAAAAACGGAAATGATTTTTCATAAGAGGGTCTTTTGTTATTTCAACAAAATGGTGCTTACGTGCGAATTTAGCATTTTACTGGACAACTTATTTAGATTAGAATCTTTGATGCGACATGAGTCTTTAGTATTCTACTCATATCCTCCTCAAACTCGTTCGACCTTCGTCCTGTTAGCTCTACTATGGCTTTCAAAAAAAAGGGCACAAAAAAGAGAGCTATTAGCTCCCTTCTTTTTGAATAAATTCATCTTTTAGTCCTCAACACAGCGCACGCTGCATCCGGTAACAGACCAATAAGATCCATTTTCCAGTTGGTCTGTTGAATTGCCGAGTTGACGGTAATTGGCGCTTGTTGGTTCCGCTTCGGTCTCTGAAGAGCTCCAATAGGCTCCCCATACATTGTAGCTGTAAAAGTTTCCATCGGGCCAAGCATGGCCGCCTCCAATTCCGTTGAAGCCAAATAGATCTTCACCGTTGCCATTGGCTGCCCATCCTGATGTTGACTTAAGCGCATTTCCCATGCGTTCACCATGGCCAGCAGCGTATAAGAAAGATTCCAATTCAACCCAATCCAACTCGGTAGGAACATGCCAACCGCTAGGGCAAATTCCACCATTGATGTTGGTTGTTGCGGCATGAGCGTTGTAGAGATGTCCGTAGTTGTTGAAGATGAATTCGGTATTGTTGTATGTGGTTCGCGCGGGTGTCTGCAAATCGGGGAAGTTGCTTCCGTCTTCGAATGGAATTTCTGTACCGTCCTGAAAGACACTGCTTCGAAGATTTTCTGCGAACCAGCACTGTCCTCCGATGGCAACTACCGGGTAGCTGTACGAATCAAATTCAACATTGGACTCGCAATTTGCGGTGCTCACTGACGGATCGTAGATGCATCCGCCGTCGTCAGATTCTGCAGAATCATCGTAGTTCAATGCACTGGGATCGGTACAACCCGAGCAAGTTTCATATTCACATGATCCGTCATCCACATCGGCATCGGAGTCATAATTGCATGCACTGGGATACGTGCAGCCTTCTTCTTTGCTGCAGCCTGAAAGAGCCACAAAAATGGCCGCAAATAGAAATGGTATTAGTCTTTTCATTCCACAAAAATAGATGTTTTGATGTTTAGCCCCCTAAGTTTTACTTTTGACGCCGTATATTCCTCTGAGTTTTTTGATCAAAGTTGTCACACTTTTTACCATTTAAGAGTATATATTAAAAGTCATTCTAAAATGTTAGACTTTTCATTCTTCCGAAATTTTTATCCCCCTTTCATGAAACGCATCTCAGCCCAATCGAAACTTCTTACGTGTGTCCTCGGTTTGTTTTTCCTCTGTCTTCACGGCCGAGCTCAATGCGAAGCGGACCATACCATCGTGATGGCCGATTACTATTTCGCCCCATCGGAGCTGACCATCCTGCCCGGTGAAACCGTGGCCTTTGTTAACGTTCAGGGTACGCATGACGTCAACGGCATCACCAACACCCTCACAGGTGAGTCCTGGAGTAATCCGTCTGAGTTCTACCTTGAACAAACCGAAGGCACCGAAGAAGGTACCTGCATGGGCGTGGTGACTTTCGACATCCCCGGAGTCTACAACTTCGATTCGAGTATCGGCTTCCAGGCCCAGCTTGGCATGCTCGGGACCATTACCGTCGACGCATTCACCCTTCTCGACTTGATGATTTCCTGGAACAATGATGAATCTACCCCGAGCGCATGGCAATCCACCTACGCAATGCAATATTCCTGCCTGAGTTGCGCGGAGGCCCTCACCGGAATCTCGGAATATACTGTGTTCCTTCCCAATGACGACGCCATCGCTGCACTTGGTGACCTCATGAACCTGGGTCAATTCGACATGCTGGGCGTCCCAGATTTCCAAGACATTTTGGAATACCACATCGTGGAGGGCATTTATCTGGCCGAGGATCTCGAGCCAGGAATGGCCCTGCCGACCTTGCTGGGTGAGGATGCGATCGTTGGGCAAGGTGCTGGAGGCGGGCTCACCATTGATGGTGCCAACATCGTCGAGACGAACTACACTGCCGACAACGGTGTCGTCCACATTATCGACTACGGAATGGCCCCCTCTAGCTCTCCCGAGGCCACCGTTTATCAAATCGTGGTCGAAAGCCCGAATCACACCCTTTTTGAACAGGAAATCGTCGCCAATCTACTCAACGACGACCTCATGGGGCAACCGGTCATCGACGACAACGGGGACGCATCGGGCCCCTTCACGGTCTTCGCACCTACAGATGAAGCGATCATTGCCTTTGCAGAGGAGAACGGGTTCGACGACGTGGACGACCTTTTCGACTCTCCTGATTGGGACGAAATCTTGCGCCGGCACATCTTGGAAGTTCCGCTGACAAGTGACCAATTGGGCAACAATGGGCTTCACATCAGCTATGGTGGAGATCCCATCTACTCCTTCGTCAACGATGAGGGCATCTTCATCGAGAATGCACTGATCACTGTGCCTGATTTGCTTGCCTACAACGGTGTGGTTCACGTCATCAAAGAAGTAATTGACTTCAACTTTCCCAATCCAGTTGGCACGTGTGGCACTTGGACCTTGAATATGTATGCCCCATCTGGTGAGGGTTGGAGCGGTGTGATGCAGGTGTTGGTGGACAATGTGCTCGTGGGAGAACCGACTGTACAGGACGGCTTTTCCAACAGTTATGCCTTCGCCGTGAACGAGGGATCGGTCGTTGACATGAACTACGTCTCAATGTTTGCCGGCTGGCCCGGAAATTTTGAGGTCGTGGACGCGGAAGGCACGGTCCTCTTTGATTCCGATTCTCCTGCTAACTCGAGTTTTCAGTTCGGATCTGCAGCCGGCGTCTATGGACTGAAGGCTTGCGAAGAGGTGGCGCCCGAGTGTAGCGAAATCAAGGTCACCCTTTATTCCGATTATGATGGATGGGATTTGGCAAGACTGTGGGTTTATGACGGTCCTGTTATTGCAGATATTATTGGGGGGTATTGGTTCAATGGAGAGGTCCTCATCGGCTACGTGGACATCCAAGATGGAGACGACATCAACTTCGAAGTCAATGGTGGCTATTACCCTCAATCTTACAGCTACAAGGTGGAAGATGAAGAGGGAAACCTCCTCGTCGACCAAGTGGAGCAGAATGTACCCGCTGAGAACGTTTATGGTGTCGTCATCTGCTCTGAGTCGGGTATCGACGAGGAATCCGGACTGATGGAGGTTCGTTTCGTTCCGAACCCGGCTAAAGGATCCGTGCTGCTCTCTGGCATCGCGGCAGATGTCAACTGGAAACTTACCGTCCGGACACTCCTCGGACAGGAGGTCCTGTTTCAATATGGTCGCGGACAAAGCACGTTGGATTTGAGCCGCTTGACAGCGGGAACCTATCTCGGACAAATTCAGACCCAAGAAGGCGCCAGTTTAGTACTTCGTCTGCTTGTTAGGTAACCGATTACTCCATCGGCCGTAGAATTAACCCATCCAATTTGCATATGTGATGGGTTAACCCGGAACTTTCTGCTAATCTTTGTCACACAGAAGATATAATGTGGTATACCCTTATGAACAAAACTATTTATTGAAATGAAACACACTCTCCTCTCACTCGCCTTGATCTTATTTGGTTTAGGCTTGGCAAATGGCCAAACAACGGTCGATCTCGAATTGAATGGTACATCTACTGATTTAGATCCGTTTATGTTTGAGGTTCAGCTCGCTTTCGATGTGCCCCCAGATTCAATGGGCACCGGAAACGAAATGGGCTCTGGTTGGCAACAGTATGAGCCGAATTACACCTTTACAATGTTCCCAGTTGGAACGTTGACCACAGAATATTACTGGGAAGAGTCGATTACCAATTTATCGATGTATGTAGCCGTCATCTGCGGTGAAGACACCACGATTTTACCTCCGATTGACTTTGAAAGCAACACTCCTACTGACATCGTTTATGCGGTCAGTGTTGATGTGGGTTGTGGCGATGGCGATGTCGAATGGGACTGCCCAAACTTGATGGGCAATGTTGGTTGGAGTTGCCAGGACGGTTGGGGCATCATCGATGAAAACTGCGATTGCGTGGAATACATCGAGCTTGAAAATTGCTTGGAGTTTTATCTCCCTGGCACTGATTCCACTTTGTTTGACCCTTCATCTCTTCTGATGTACGCGCTCCTGGAATGCGGAAACCAGGACAACCCTGAACCTTGGATTTTCTGCGGACTTGCTGAAAGCATCTCTGAAGCAATGGCTGGCGACGAGGATGCTTGCAATGAAGTTGCGGGTTGGATATTAGCCAACGATTGGGATGGAACATGGGATCCTGGAAATGGTGGTGGAGGCAATGACTTCGATTGCCCAGAATTGTTTGGGAACATCGGTGAACCGTGTGGCATCAACCAGGGCACATTTGGTGTGATCAATGAAGACTGCGAATGCACTGAGATTCCAGATTGCGACCTGGTCGTCGAAACCAACTTGTTGTCCATTGATGATGGAACGGGCTCTGGAAGCGTTGAAGCCATCGCATCAGGAGGCACGCCTCCTTACACCTACGAATGGACCGACTTTTTCGATGTCGTGTATGGAACCGGGACAACGCTAGACAGCGTTCCGGCCGGCACCTATTTCTTGCAGGTTAATGACGGCAACGGCTGCATTGCATTTGGCTGGGAAGACGTCCCGACAGCCTACGACTGCCCGAACCTTATGGCCAACATTGGTGATGAATGCCAAGGCGGTTGGGGGATCATTGATGAAGACTGCGATTGCGTTGAATTTGAAGAACCCAACACATGCGTAGCTGACTTCACTGTGGTGCAAGCGTACAACGAAAACGACGTGATTCCTTTTGAGCTCTTTGTATTCATCTGGGGCTACGAGGAGAGCAACACCTATTCTTGGGACTTCGGAGACGAAGGAAGCAGCAGTGATCCATTCCCTTCTTGGACATACGGAGGAAGCGGCCCATATAATTTATGCCTCACAGTTTCAAACGACGAAGAAGATTGCGTGTCGACCTCTTGCCAAATGCTAGAGATTGACTCCCTGGGATGGATTAACGGATTCTTGGCCGGATTCAGCATTACCATCATGAACGGCGAAGATGGTGTCGTCAATGGCATCGACGAGCAATCAGTAGATGAGTTGGACTTTAATATAGCTCCCAACCCAGTAGTAAATGGATCATTCGGGCTGAATTGGGAAACATCTTCTGCCGGCCTGGTGAATATCACCATGCTTTCTATGGATGGGTCAGTGGTTGTTCAAACAACTCGAAACCGGGGAGAGGCTGAAAATGCACAAAGCATCAATGTTGAACACCTGGCGCCTGGTTTGTACCTGTGCCAGATTCGGCAGAACGGTTTCATTCGCACTAAGAAAGTCGTGATTCGATAATGCCTAAATCGGCAGCATCAAAAACTCAATTTTGCTTTGAGTTTAAATCCCGCAGGCTCAATGTCTGCGGGATTTATTCATATTTTCTAACAACTATCCTTGATTTTGAATAGTATGAGAATTAGTAAAAAAGGGCGTTATATATTTGGACCAATATTTTCGGTTTTGGCGATATCAATGGCTTTTTTGTCGTGCCAAAAAGAAGATATCGATGAGCTCATAATCCTGGAAGAAGGCGAGTACGAGACCATTACCCTTGTTACTGAACCCTGCGGCATGACCGTCGACATAAGCTCCTCGCCCGATGACGGCACAGGAATTGGCATGCTTGAAAGCTCTGCGATCGGAGGAATAGGGCCCTACAGCTATGCATGGTATAGGTCCGGAGCCTTGGTGGGTTTGGAACCATCTCTGACAGCGCTCGATTTTGGAATCTACCAATTGATTATTTACGATTCTGAAGGCTGCTCAACCGCTGAAATGGCTGAGGTAGAATTGAATTTATCGGGATGGGATTGTCCTGAATTACTTGGAGATGTCGGAGATGCGTGCTCACTCGACGGCAATACTGAAGGACTAATTACAGTAAACTGCGATTGCGCTACGACTGAAGATTGTTCCATATCGTTGACTTTTATATCGTCGGCGCCCGATGACGGATCAGGAAGCGGATTAGCGTCGATTTATATTTCTGGTGGACAAGGGCCATACACATGGACTTTGTTGTCCTCAGATTGGATGGAGTTGGAAGTCGGGACCCTTCCTGAATCCACGGGTATTGTCGAAATCTACGGGTTGAGCTCTGGGTTCTTCGCTGTTGAATTTGTGGATTCCCAAGGGTGTCTTGCTCAAATATTCATCAACATCCCGTGATTTGATAGCGAGCAGAATGAAGACCACAGTGCCCGATTATTTGATTCAACGTTGCCTCAAAGGCGAACGCAAAGCGCAACGAGAGCTTTATGATTTGACGTTGCCGTATCTGCGCGCCGTCGTTCAACGGCATTTGTACAATAACCAGGAATGGAACGATGTATTGCAGGAAATTTATCTTCGCATTTTCCGAAGCCTCTTCTCCTTTGACTCTGAGCAAGGGACCTTTTTGAATTGGTCTTCGCGCATTGCAGTCAATACATCGATTACTTATGGTGTAAAGGAGGCTTCTCAAGAGACCACGACGCTTGTCGTGGAACATCATGAACCCACTGTAAAACCCCTTGCGATCAATAACCTTATGGTCGAACAGATTCTTCAAGAAATGCGCAAGATGCCCAAAGACTTTTATCAAGTTTTCATGCTGGTATCTATCGAAGGCTTTACCCACATCGAAACGTCTGAACTCTTGGGAATCTCAAGCGATCTATCACGGCAACGACTTTCGCGGGCCAAGTTGTGGGTCAAAAAACACATGCTTACAGTGGAGTTAAATGAGCAAAACATTCGTCAAAAACTGAAGGTATGAATGATTTTATAAAACAACTTCAGGACAATCTGGGAAAGAAGCCGACACCTTTATCTGGTCAAGAGCAAGATGCTTTGTGGGGTTCCATTGCTACGCAATTGGATGTATCTGCTCAGGAGCAAGATGCATTGTGGGAATCCATTGCTATGCAATTGGATGCGGATGATCTCAAGGTCAATCGCATGTGGTCAAGGAGACGCATTGCTGGATACACTTCCTTAGCTGTTATTGTTGCTTTCTTAGGATGGTTACTTTACCCGAATCCCGAATCGCCCATCGTTGCGAGGAAAATCCAAAAGAAAGCACAGGTATCTGATGTTTCAGATCCAGAAGCGCAGTCTAAACCTTTAACTCAGGGCACTTCTTTCATTGGCGAAACTCCTGCACTCTCTGCCAATTCGGATGGTGTTTTTGACAGCACTTTGGATGGTATTTTTGATGTAGCCGCCAACGAGACTCAAAAATCTTCAGTTGCTGAACCCCCCGGAATTGTGGGGAATGAAAGACTCGCCATACATGCATCTTCAGCTTCCACCAAAGACTATTCAACTTCTTATTCTGAAGAAAACACCGAGTTTGACACCGAACTAACTTCGATGTACCTGTTGCGTTTTATGGACGTTAAAAACCCTCCTGAATCACTCCAAAAGCCTTTTGCTGAGCTTGCACAAATGGCTCCATCATATGATGAAAAAAGCAGTGGAAATGAAAGGCCTGACCGTTCTTTTAACCTTCGTATGTTCCAGGGTCCAACATGGAGCAAGTTCAGTTATCTGGAACAAGACGGAATTAACCTGCTCGCCCAAAACGATAACATGAAATCGGATGAATCTTGGAGTGTTGGCGGAATGATTGAATTTGATGCTCTCCAGCAAAATTGGGGTGTCGGAATCGAGTGGAACGAATTCATCCACCAGCTCAATTATCAAGGGACATTCGAACAATTTAACATTATTGACGACGTGTTATTGCAGGTGGAAGTGGATCAAAATTCAGGTGACACGTTGAACTCCGTGATTGGTTCTGCTGAAGTGCTTGTTTTGGTTCAACGGCGTGTAGTCCATCACAATCGATTGCGCACAATCACCATTCCATTGGAATGGCAGAAGCAATGGTCATTCACACCCATCTTACACGGTGGCATCGCTCTTGGCGCTCTCGTTCATTGGAGAGCCTTGATCACTGGTCTAACTTTTACAGAAAATGAAGGAGATTTTGTGAATTACAGCGACTCTGAATTTCCCTCCAACCGAATTTCCGTTGCCCCTATGTTTAGAATGCATTCAACTTACGACATTGCACCGGATTTGAGTATCGAGCTTTCGGCGCGGATCTCGTCCATGAAATATGCAAGTCTTCCGGATCAAAATGGTCAATTTAACGGACGTTTATTGACGGGTAACCTATCCTTTGGCGTGACCCGTGTCATTCGGTATAAGCGCAAGGTTCGGTTGCTCAATTAACATCTGAAAACATGACTCACTGTATTAACTTGCGAGCAACCCCTTCACCCTGTTTTAAAACACATTCAATGAAAAGAAACACTTATTTATTTACATTTTTCTTCAGTTTAACACTAAGTTTTTGTTTAATTTCTTGTTCAAAGCAATGTTCGGAAACCCCATGTAACGAGGGTGTACCCATGTCTTATATTCCAGTTTGCGGTTGTAATGATATTACTTATCCTAATTGGGAAAGTGCCGAATGTCATGGCATCACACATTACCGAACAGGAGAATGTGAGAATTGAGTAGGGGATTTGCTGAGTTTATCAGCATCATCAAGCCCTTTGATAATAGACAGAAAAAGTGTCTGAATTCGGCACAACAATGGGAACAATAAATGTTAGTAACCGTCTGTAATGCCTTTAGATTCCCTTACATTTTATTTGTCAATGATTATTTAACCATTTGTTCATATTGATCTCACATTCTCTCGTGATTTCGTTTTTTATCATTGCAGTATGAAAATAGCTTTAATTGCACATGATGGTAAGAAGGCAGATATGGTTGACTTTGTTCTCAAAAGATTGCTGTTTTTTTCTGGTTTAAAATTAGAATTAGTCGCTACAGGTACAACCGGCTCCATGTTGAAAAAAGCGGGTGTAAAAACGATTAAAACTGTAAATAGCGGACCGCTTGGAGGAGATGCTGAAATTGGAGCGATGGTGTCTCGTGGAGAAATTAATGGAGTGATATTTTTTCGAGACCCTCTAGATAAACATCCACACGATGTTGATATTGCGATGTTAATGAGACTGTGTGATGTTCATAATATACCTCTAGCGACAAATTATAATTCTGCATGTGCAGTAGTGGAATATTTAAATTCTCAGATTAAATAATTAATTTTTTTCGTTAACGAATTCTTCTAAGTACGTTCTTATCAATTCCCTTGTTCTTCGAAATTCCGCCATAATTTCTTCCTCCGTCCCGTTTACTTTTGAAGGATCTGTAAAGTTTATATGATGCCTTAGTGATTGAGATGGAAAAACCGGACAGTTTTCACTGGCTTGGTCACAGACTGTAATCACATGAGAGAAATCAATATCCTTATATTCATCAATATGATTTGACGTTTGTAAGCTAATGTCAATATCAACTTCTGACATTGTTTTAATTGCGCGCTCATTTACACCGTGTGTTTCAATACCTGCACTGAAAACATTTGTTAGCGGCATTAATTTTTTCAGAAATCCTTCAGCAATTTGGCTTCGACATGAGTTTCCTGTACATAAAATAAGGATGTTTTTTTGTGTCAAACCGTTATTGTATGTCTGTTTCATTTTCTAACTGTGTTTATCTGCTAATATAATATTCTAGCACGATCTCACGAATTCTTATTAACAGTACTTTCTTATCTGTTGAGTATTTCGCGTTGAAATTTAACCAACGTTTCCAAATCCTCCTCAAACTTATCAGATTTCCCGCCCTGCCTCTCAACGAAGTGACTATAAGCTCGAGAATTGCGCCCCCACAATTTTGAATTAATGTGAGAGGAGAGCCACCGTTTGTATAGTTTGTAGAACTCAACTTAAAAAGTTTCTAAAAAACACTAAATGTCTTGTGAATCGGATTACTTTTTATAATTTTGCAAGCTCAAAAGTGCTTCAGGACTATAAAAATATAATAAGCCGTTTTTTCATTGCACTTTGGGCCATTTCCCAATTCCTTCAATTTGGTCACGAAGCAACCCACCACATTCAAGATGACCCTCACGAAGGATGCCATCATTCTCATCACAATGAAGTCAAAAAGCTTGATAATTCAATAGGCTTTGTCACTTCTTTTGATGACTGTAAAATTTGTGAGTTCGAATGGTTCAATTCTCATGAAATCAGCGCGCCTATATGCCCCGCTAAACATCAGATAACGCTTGCCCCAATTAAGATAGGAAAGAAATCACAGTCATTGGCTGAGAATTGGATTTCTAGTTCGGTTGTTCCTAGACCTCCTCCAGTGAAGAGTTAACGCTAACGTTACTATTCTTCATTTCCTAATTTTTTTCATGATCTACCCTAAATCAGCTTGGGTCATGGCTGCACTTGTTGTGCTTGTATCAAATACCATACAAGCTCAGTTTTCAGTTAGCGGTCATGTCTATGTTGCTGACTCTGCGTCACCTTTGAGTGATGCCCTTGTCCAGGCATGGCCTTGTGGTGCCATTTTTTCTACGGACTCTTATGGAACATTCAATGCCGAATGTCCCACTGAGCTAGATTCGCTCACGGTTAGTTCTTTTGGGTTTACAACCGTCACAATTGCGTTTGACGGAAAGTCTGTCATTGATATTTCATTGACCGCCTTGCGCGTTGCAATAGATCCAATAAGCATCACAGGCGAATTTGATCAATCCGAGGTTCTCATAGCCCCAACGTCAGATTTGATGCACACCCTAGATCGTACTCCAGGCATAAGGAGTTTAGACCTTGGGGCCGGACTTATCCAGCCTGTTCTGAGAGGTTTAATGGGATCGCGCATTGCAATCTTAGATGGAGGAGTCCCCATCGTTGGGGGCCGATGGGGTCAGGACCACGGGGTTTTAGTCGACCCAGTCCTCTATGATGGCATCGAATGGGTGCCTGGTGGTGGCCATGTGTGGCTTGGTCCCAATGCAGTAGGAGGAGGTGTAAAATTTGCCTCAATTCATTTGCTGGAAACAAAGGGATCGAGAACTCAATATGGAACTAATTATAGGATAGGAGATAACAGATCAAAGGTGTATGTCTTGAGTCGGTGGAGAAACAAAAACATGCAATTTCACGTAGGTTTTTCCGCGTCGGTATTTGGGGATAGAAACGTTCCCCAAAAGACATTTGAGTATATCAGCAGAACCTACGAAATAGCCGAAGGCCGACTTCCAAATACCGGTGGTACCGCTTATCATGGATTGGCGGGGCTGATATACTCGACAGATGAGTTAGGACAAATATCACTCGACATCAGATGGTCAAATATTCAACAAGGTCTTTTTCCAGGAATTGTGGGGATACCCTCTCAAAGCGACCTCATGGGTGATGGCAATATTTATTCTGTAGAACTGCCTAATCAAAGCGCGAGTCGCTGGCTGCTTTCAAGTAAGTGGATGAAACGAGGGGAATTAGAAAGAACGTTTCTTTTTTCGCTTTCTGGAAACGAAAGAATAGAAAATGCCCCACCTCATGCACATGGATATGGACCTAAACCAATGACCGATTTAAGTCTATCTCTTCATGAATATCACTTATTTGCTGAGAGCAAATGGGAGGGAGACCGTGGTGCGTTTGGCTTCCAAGCAGAGCTTCTTCGTGGGACGACTGATGGGTGGGACTTCTTACTCCCCAACCATTACCGAGACCGAGTTTCTGCAATTGCAGATTACAAATTCACTTCGGGGACTTTCGGCGCGCGAGTAGATATGATCAGCACAGGAAATGATAGCTATTCGGAACCCCTTTACGCCATTAATAATGAAGTGATAGGCGAAGACATCAGAGCCACCGCACTTAACAATGTAACGCCAAGTTGGGCACTCAGTTGGTTTCAGCCAATTGATCTAGAAAAGATTAACATGTCTTTTACTGCTTCAACATACACTAGAGTACCCAGCAATTATGCTCTAGCAGCAAATGGAATTCATCATGGAACTTTTCGATTTGAGCAAGGCAATCCAGACCTCAAACCTGAGACTGCATTTGAGGTTCGCGCAGCCTTAAGTACATCATCTGAAAAGTTTAATATTGACATCCGATCATTTGCTTCACTACACAAAGGATTCATTCACATTACGCCTACTGCAAGCTTTGCGCCAATTGCCCATTCAGGACAAATATATTCCTTCCAAGCGACGGATGCATTTAGAACCGGTTTGGAGGTAAAAATGAATCTACAAATCGGTCGGGGTAAGCTTGCGACCACTTCTTCGGTTTTAGGCCAATGGGCCCTAGAAACCGGACTTGGACTGCCTTTTACTTCGCCCGTTGACATCATAAATTCTTACGCCCATCCAATAGACGACAAGCTGTCAATCACTTTGAGTCACAGAGCAATTGCTCCATCGTATTTGGTTGCGAGAAACGAGGACTTCACAAAAGGCGCTTCTCTATTTGGAATGGGATTAACATTTAAGATGAATAAAAGCGCGCTTCGCTTGGAAGCAGACAACCTTTTCAACAAGAATTGGCTTGATCACATAAGCGCCTACCGAACCTTGGGATTAGTAGCTCAAGGCCGGTGGGTGTCATTCTCATGGTCTTACGACCTACAAACATTTAATAAAAACTAAAATGAAAAATTTAACAATTTTATTTGCCATAGCTGCAATGATAACTCTATTCTCATGTGGGACTACAGACACAGCCCCACCGACCATATGTACTGAGAACGTTGAAAATGGCATCAGTACCCTTGACGAAGTCGATGCGGATGCTGGAACAACAGTCACCCTTCTTGAATCTTTTTGTGATGATGAAGGTTTGGGAGAATTAAGATGGGATATTCACTCTGCTGAGGGACATTCTCATGAGGGAGAAGAAGAAGAAGGATTCGTCCTTCACTCAGGAACCGATTGGTCAGTCCTTGAAGTTCAGAACTTATCAGGAACCAATGCTGATGGACAAATTTCTTTTGACATTCCTAATACAGCAAGAGGTGTCTGGGATGTTGTGGTGTCGTTTTCAGATGCTGAAGGAAACGCTGCAGCAGATATGGTGACGCCTTTGCATGTAGAAAATGATTTCATCCCTTTATTCACTTTGACAGACGTCAATGGGGTAGATCCTGCGACATGGACTGAGGAACAAGTTTGGAGCGCGGGTTCAACCGTCACTCTAACAGGAACAGTTGAAGATTCTGACGGGATCGCCGATGCAGAAGTTCTTTTAATAAGAGAGTCTGATGAAACTGAAATCTGGTCAACAGAAATTGCAGTTTCTAATGAGACGTCAATTGATTTTTCCATTGAAATGATGGTCCCTTCAGATGCAACTTCAGGAGAATACCATTTAGAAATGGAGGCAGAAGATGGTGCCGGAAATGCAATGCATACTGGATTCCATTTGGAAGTAGAATAACGGAAATTTGATTAGCTCCCTTAAACCCCCTCAAAGTACATTGAGGGGGTTTTTAAGAGAACCCAATCTCATATCCTCCTCAAACTCGTTCGACCTGACTCCCCTCGGCACCAGCGTAGAGATGAAATCGACTTCACAAACTATTTAAAGTTTTTTTAATACCCTCTCTGAGTGGCGTGATTTTTAATTGTAATTCTTCAACAGCTTTGTTTGGACTCACCTCCCAATGGTACTTGAAACGGTGAACCCATTTTGCTGTAATTGCCGGTTTTTTATTCCTAAGTATCGCGAAAAAAGTATTTAAATGTGCATATAGTAATTGTAGGCCAATGCTAGTTTTTATGAGACGATAATCGAGACCTGATTCCTCTTTCAGTATTTTAAAGAATGAGTTGTAACTGTGGTTTTCCCCACCTAAAATGTAGGTTCCTCCCTTCACCCCATTTTCCATTGCGAGTATGTGACCTTTAACAACATCATCAACGAAAACGTAGTTGCCGATTTTTGAACCATCACCTGGAATTATTCTCCACTTACCTTTTGTGTATTTAGAGATTAATTGAGTTATAGAGGCCGGTTCCCCTATTAACACAGGCCCAAAAACTCTAGTTGGAGAGACAATTACAGCATCTAGACCTTTTTCCAGAACATAGCTCTTGATAAGAGACTCACCCATTGCTTTAGATGACTCGTATTCGACTAGAAAATCAAGATTTCTGCATTTCAACTCGGTAACGATGCCACCATATGATGGGCCGAGAACACCAGCAGTAGAGGTGAATACGATTCTCTTTACTTTATTTTCAAGCGCAGCGTCCATAATGTTCCTCGTTCCATCAACATTTATGGTGTAATATTTTGAACGGTCCTTTTCCCATATAGAAGTGTTCCCCGCCACGTGATAGACTTGGTCACAACCCTTCATTGCTTCTTTGATGTTAGCTAAATCACTGAGATCCCCTTTGAAAAGAACAAGCCCCTCTTTTGGAAGTGCTGCAGCTTTTTCAAGATTTCTAACCAAAGCATGAACCGTATGACCGTTCGAGATTAATTCCTTGATAAGGTGAGCGCCGATATATCCGGTACCTCCTGTAATAAAAACATTCATTTTACAAACTTCATTTCAGGGTTGTGGTATATAGAAGAAAAGCTATTCGTTAAAGCGATTATGATATGGACAAAAACAGCAACCCATAGAGTTCCAGTCATTAATGTCATTAAGCACAGCACGACCCCTAAAAATACCGCACTGATCGTTTCATCTAGGCCTTTTGGAATGTGTGTCGCAGAATACATCGCGGTGTTTATCGCTAAAGCAGGCCAAACTCCAATAGCATCCACCAACGGAAACAACAAGATTCCTCTAAAAAGAACTTCATACCCCAACAGATAGGCTACCCATCCCAAGCAGTTTTTTAACACCAAACTCCAAGTCCAGTTCTTCTCTCTGATTTGAGGGTAATTTACATGGTGAGATGGTTTTTTAGCATTCATAAACACTAGAGGCATTGCTACCGCAGCAAGAATCAAGATCGCCACAAGAGAGGTCGTTGTAGATTCAGGTTTGTATGTGAGCCCATAGTCTGAAAGAGCATATTGTGGCATTAGCTGTAGTGCGATTATTGCGGGTAGAATACCCATGGAGCATAGCCCCCAATACTTCGTAAATAGAATATTTTTCACTGAGCCATCATTGATGTTGTTTGCTTGTGAAACAAACCAAAATGTTGCAAATCCAATAAGACACAGAATCATAGGTAAGGCTATGATCATATCGCCTTCCATCCAACTGATATCAATTCCTGTTGAGTTCATCGTTGTTCTTTTGCTTTTTGTATTGGTTAATTGCGATTAATGCGGAGAACCTATGCGGAAGAGCGGATATCAGTTTTCTAATTAACCTGTTTTTTATACCTGTAGTAATAATTATTTTTCCTTTTATTGTTTTTTCAATAGCTATTCTTGCAACCTGATTAGCGCCCATAACTGTAGCTCTTGCTGCATAAGCTCCTTGTTCTATTTGGTTCGAAACAATTTTGTTTGTGGGAGTAGCTCCTGGTAGGAGTACGCTGACAGAAATACCATGTTCTCGAAGTTCATATGCAAGACTTAAACTAAGATTTATTACATACGTCTTTGTTGCAGCGTATAATGATTTGTACGGTGCAACTAGATTGGAAATAATACTGCTTACGTTTAAAATTCTAGATGGTGAATTTGATTTAAGAAGGGGCAAAAATTTATTCATGACATTGGTAGTAGCCTTGATGTTTAGGTCGATCATTTTATTAATGTACTCTTCCCCCATTTCATCAAATGACATCGTTCCACCAAAGCCAGCGTTATTGATTAAGAAGTTTACATTAAATCCATTATCCTCAACCCACTTAATCAAATCATTAATTTCACTAATTTCCGTAAGGTCACATTCGAAATATTTAGCTTTGATCTTGTACTTCGTTGAGATGGAGATTGATTTAGCCTCTAAGTCTTCCTTTGGCAATGAAATAAGCAATAGATTCATACCCTTTTCAGCACAGACTTTAGCCATTTCCAGACCTATGCCGCTGCTTGCCCCAGTGATCAAAGTATATTTTATCATCTTGCAATATATACATATTTATTCACCTGTTAGACTTTCCCTGTTTGAGGTCTTGAAATTTCCGAACAGACGCAACCCATCTTAAATTTAAGCGTCTTATTTTAGGTGCATGAAACGTCCTTTTCTCATACTTGGTTGTATTTTGACAGTCTTTGCTATGCCCAATGCGCAAGCCCAATGGCTGGAATGGGACATCCAAACTGAAAGCCGGATGGAATTATTTACCGTGGCGACCAGTGACGAAGAAGAAAAGGATTTGTGGCCAGCGGACTTGAACAAAGATGGCTGGATGGACGTGATTGTGGTTCGTAAAGAGCCGTTTTCTGCACCCTCAGAACCACCCAAATCCGACCTACTGCTTATCAATCAGCAAGGCGTGCTCGTAGATATGACGCTAGAGCTAGCACCAGAATTCATTTCCAACCCCAGTTTTGCACGTGATGCCTATATTATTGACGTGGATGGCGACACGTGGGATGATGTGGTCATTGTCAATACCTTCAGTCAACAGCCTATGCTGTTCATGAATTTAGGGGAAGATGGCTCGGGTAATTGGTTGGGACTCGCTGACGAAAGCGCTTCGAGGTTTCCGACATTGATCTCGGATGACCCTCTAATTTGCGCTGTGTGGTCGGGTGATTTGACAGGCAACGGTGCGGAAGATTTGTACTTTGTGAACTACCGAGAGAACAGCGGAGGGGGCACCGCCAAAGACTTCTTGTTGATCAATGATGGAACGGGTCATTTCATAGACGATGGTGAGTCCCGAATGGGCAATCTACGTAACAGCGCCTTTGGGACGGCAGGCCAAATCCACGACATGGACGGAGATGGCGATTTGGACTTAGTTAAAAACACAACATTATACGACGTATCGCCTTGGGATTCACGAGGCGTCATCGTCCTGTTCAATGATGGAACAGGCAACTTTAATTCTTGGGATAACATCGTGCCAAGCGCATCTCCGTACATGTTTGAAATCGCGGATTTCAATGGAGACGGAATGCTCGATTTGTACGTAGTGGATGACAATAGCGACAAATTGTTGACGGCAACATCTCATACTGCTGATGTAAGTTTGGGCTTCAACACCGTCAACCTCGGGTTTAGCTCTACGAATGGATTTGGGGGTAACGTACATGCCGCCGATTTGGACCTGGATGGAGATTATGATGTGGTGGTTTCCGATGTCGATGTGGACATTCCGCCTTGCAACAGCAGCCGTCGCATCGCCATTTATGAAAACGTCAATGGCAACTTTAATGATCCTTACGATAATACCACTTTCGAATGGGTCACCAACAGCTACGACGTGGCGCTTTTAGACATAAACAATGATGGTCTCACAGACATTCTCAGTGGCAAGTGTAACGGATATGATGTTATCATGTCTAACAATTGCTCACTCGTAGCTACATCCGCAGACTACGACTTGGATGGGATTCCAGATGCGTGCGATGTCTGTCCTACCAACCCCAGTCCCGATTGCTCGGAAGTGGTGGACCACCCCGTTATAAGCATAGACAACAGTATGGCGCGGCAATGGAACGAAATGCTCCTTGAGAGCATCAGAGGCGACTTCGCACGCCCTACGGTGCATGCACGTAATCTCTGGCACAGCTCTATGCTGATGTGGGACGCTTGGGCCGTCATGGAACCCTCCGCTTGCCCCGCATTTCTGGGTCAGGAGTACGAAGGATTCCAAGCGCCGTTTGATGGATTCACCCCTTCCACAGATGTAGTTATTGCGCGGGACGAGGCAATCGCGTTTGGGATGTATAGGTTGCTTCAGCACCGATTTGCCAACGTTCCGCAAGTCGATGACCTCATGACGGGCTATGATTTACACATGGCTACGTTGGGCTATGATGTCAATTTCACTAGTACGGACTATAGTTCAGGAGACGGAAGAGCTCTGGGCAATTACTTGGCCTCGCAATTAATTTCGTTTGGTCTTCAAGACGGATCAAACGAACAAAACGACTATTCCAACACGTCCTACACCCCACTTAACCCGCCTCTCATTGTTGATCTGCCAGGAAACGAGACGGTGCAGGATTTAAACCGTTGGCAGCCGCTCACACTCGACATTTTTATAGATCAAAGTGGTAACACCATCCCTGGCGAAACCCCCGATTTTCTCTCTCCAGAATGGGGGCAGGTAACATCGTGGGCCTTAACCGACGCGGACCTTACATCGTACACGCGTAACGGTTTTGAATATAAGGTGTACCACGATCCTGGCGAACCCGCCTTGCATGCTATGAACGGGTTGGGCACATCTGAAATATATGTTGACGGTCACAGCATGGTGGCACTTTGGTCCGGCATGTTGGATCCTACCGATGGGGTAATGTGGGACATCAGCCCTGCTGCAATTGGAAACCGTGGCACCTTCCCCACAACGTTGGAAACGTACGCCACGTTTTACGATGCTACCAATGGCGGTTCCCCTAGCCCAGGTCATAGCATCAACCCATCTACCGGGTCAGCGTATACACCTAATATAGCTCCTCGAGGCGACTATGCACGTGTACTTGCAGAGTTTTGGGCAGACGGACCCGATTCGGAGACGCCTCCAGGACATTGGTTCACCATTTTGAATTACGTCAGCGATCATCCGCAACTCGTTAAGCAATTTCAAGGAGAAGGCGACGTCTTGGACGATCTTGAATGGGATGTCAAAACTTACCTCGCACTGGGTTCCGCAATGCACGACTGCGCTGTCTCGTCTTGGGGGGCTAAGGGTTGGTACGACTCCTCCCGACCCATCACTGCCATCAGAGGAATGTCAGAACTGGGCCAAAGTACCGACCCCACTGCGGACAATTATCACCCCGGTGGACTGCCTTTGATTCCCGGATCTATTGAAACGGTCGAAGCTGGGGACGATTTGGCTGGAATCCTAGGTGAAAATGAGGGAAAAATAAAACTATGGGCTTGGAAGGGTAGTTCGGTTATCAACAACGTCGATACGGAATTTGCTGGCGTTGGGTGGGTGTTGGCAGAAGTGTGGGAACCATACCAACGGCCTTCGTTTGTAAGTCCTCCATTTGCTGGGTACGTTAGCGGTCACAGCACTTACTCGCGTGCCGCAGCAGAAGTTTTGACTGCCTTTACTGGAGACGCTTATTTCCCAGGAGGGCTGGGCACCTTTCTTGCGCCGGCTAACGAATTCTTGGTTTTTGAAGACGGCCCAAGTGTTGACGTGGAATTGCAGTGGGCCACCTACCGCGATGCTTCAGACGAATGTAGCTTAAGTAGAATATATGGTGGCATACACCCATATTTCGACGATGTGCCTGGCCGTCTGATGGGCATTGAAATCGGGCTAGACGCTTATGAACGTACCGTGTCGTTCTTTGGGGACGGGGCTACAGGATTCAGCTGCGATGCCGATTTAGGCACATGTCCCTCTGACCTTGACAACGACGGCTTCATCGTTATAGGGGACGTACTTATCTTATTGAGTGATTTTGGGTGCACGTCTAACTGTGTGGGGGATGTGAACGGAGATGGAGCAGTGACGGTTTCTGATTTACTTGACGGCATCTTGGCGGCCTTTGGCGAGGCTTGCTCTTAAATTATTCTACAGCTCCCGTGGTCGATTTATTTAATTAGTTTGAAAGAGTTTACGTGATGACGACTTCGAACTTGCAAAATCATAGCTTTATAGTTGTTTGGGATATATAGTTCGTTCAGGAACTCGCCCATTTCCAATGCTTGACCACTTAAATCGTATAAGGTGTATGATGCATCTTCGCCTCTTAAAATCCAACCTGATTCATGAGCAGTAATCGTCCATGGGTTCTCCTCATTTTCAACTCCCTCAACTTGGGATGTGCCAGATATTTCCCCTTTCAGGTAGTGCACAACGCCGTTCTCAGCGTTTTGATATACCAGATGAATATATTCGCCATCATAAACAACGGAAGGGTAGCGGTTATGTCCGCTCAAACCTTCTGTCACGCTCATAACAGATATCTCTAAGGCTTGAGGACCGGCATCTGAAATGGCAACCATGACATTGTATCCACCAGAGTTACGTTCCCATGCTGCGACAAGCCAGTCTCCAGAACTAGATATAGAAGGGTGGTTTTCTGATGACGTATTGCCCGGGTCTATTTGGCCTGTTTCAAGAAATGTAAAAGCGCTTAAATTTGTAGAAGACCAGTAAACCCGGCTGCCATTGGGGGCTGCCATATACGCAGAAATAAGTGTGCCGTCTTCCATAACGGTCGATGAAGTCCCTGAGGCAGGACACGCGTTAATGACCCAATCTGTTTCATCAATATCAATAGCGTTGTCCCAATTGACGCCGTCTGACGAGGTTGTAATCCAAAAGTCACGAAGGTTGTCACCATTGGTTCTCACCACATTGTAATACATACCTTCATACCCAAAAGCATTTGAAGGACAGCACTCACAAACGCCAGGAGTAGCTGTCGAGCCGCTTATTGCGGGATCAAAAGCATCAAGATCGGTGTTGAAATGGAGAATCCCTTCTTCAGTAGGGTTTACGCCTAATTTAACTGCCACCCAAGGCAGACCTTCGTCATTGAAAGCGACGTGTGGCATAAAATGATCTTCAGTTGCTGTAGGCGCTATGGCATAGGGCTCACCCCAAGTATAGCCATCGTCTTCTGAGATTACAACATGGCCCCCAGTCGCCCATTCGCCAAAAATTTGGTAACTCACAGCGACACGATTTTCATACACAGCCATACGCGGCCCTTCCGATTCCCCCACCAAATAGATATTCGTTTCAGAGACAATTTGAATAGGGTTTCCAAAGATTCCGTCTTCCATAATTGACAAATAAAGACCTGCATTGTCACCAGTTTTGCCATGCAATACCATAGGGTTTCCAGCTTGATTCAGTGCAATGCGTATACACCTATTTCCGAACTCTTGAGAGGAAACATCAATAGGACTATCCCATGTCATTGTGGGTTGAGCGAAGACACTGCTTAATGAAAAACAAAGCACTACAAAAGTTATAATAGTTTTCATGAAGCACAATTTACTCGTTTTCAGATGTAATTTTACCATATGGACAATTTCATCGGATTTTTTGAGGACTTAGAGTCATGGCACAAGCTCGTTTGGATTGTAGTATGCCTATCAGCAGCTTTAAGCTTTGAATCTTTAAGACCCCTTTTTAAAGGAGGATTTCGAAGTGCGGCACACACGAAGACGAACCTTGTTTTTCTTGCAACACTCATCTTCATCAATGTTGCCGTGGGCGCTCTTACTGTAGGACTTTTTATTTGGATTGAGGAGACAGGGTGGGGGCTTTTAAATATGGTGGAGTGGCCAAGTTGGGTAGAGTTAGTCGTTGCGATTATGGCCTTTGATCTTATTTCTCAATATGTCGCACACCTGACACTTCACAGAGTGAAGTTTCTTTGGAGGATTCATCTCGTGCATCACAGTGACACCAAAGTGGATGCAACGACAGGAACGAGGTTGCATCCTTTGGATTTTCTTTCTAGAGAGAGCTTTGCTGTTCTAGCGGTCTTGATCATGGGAGCCCCGTTGGCATTTTATTTGTTTTACAGAATCCTCACTATAGCCTTCACATATTTTAATCATTCAAATATCCGGCTGCCTTTAGCTGTAGATAAGGCGATAAGTTGGGTGATCATTTCGCCCAACACTCACAAATTTCATCACCACTTCGAGGAGCCGTGGACAGATAGGAATTTTGGGAATATTTTCTCTATTTGGGACCGTATTTTCGGTACGTTTGTATATGGTGATGTAGATAAGATTAAATATGGTTTGGACGTAACGGATGACAGCAAATCTGATGATCTGGCCTATCAAATGATGCTCCCAATTAAAAACAATGGTCGCACAAAAATGAATCATTAAGACATGAAATTACTCGCTACGAAGGTTTGTAAAAAACACGATTTAGGAGTGCATAACAACCTCTTTGGAGGCACGATGCTGAGCTGGGTGGATGAATCTGCTGTCGCTTTTGTGAATGAAGCGTGTCACTGTCCCAACATGGTGACGCTTAAGATGGAGGAAGTTCTTTTCAAATCTCCCGTTAAGGAAAACAATCTCATCAAGATTTACGGAGAGATTGTGAGTATTGGGAACAAGAGTATTACTGTACAGGTAAATGCTAGAAAGTTCAATGTCTATAGTCACGAGGAGGCTGATGTTTGTACTACACGTCTCATATTTGTTAGACTAGACGATGATGGGACTCCAATCCCTATAGCTCAACATGTAAAAGAAAAGAATCCAGATAAGGTTTTATAAGTTTTAGCTGACCTCCTTGGTGGTAATGTAGCTATTTTAGAAGCTTCAATATCTGAACAAGACGAATCCCCTTCCAGACAATTTCGAGGTACGCCCAGGTCACGGGTGGTCAACTACATTAGGTAAGGAAAAACTCACAAATCAGTTTGTAAATTCAGCAGGAACGGGGATAATACAGAATTGATAATTATCCTTTAGAACGCCATCTCCACTTGAAAGCGGAACATGTATTCTTGAGAAGAGTCATCAGTAAACTGGTTAGTTTCATTGATAAGACTAAAGTCAGTTTGAATCTTCAAGCTATGACCTACAATGTATTTAGAAAGACCAAATGTGATCATTTCTTGAATATCTCTGAGGGACTCTTTTTCAGGAGTAATCATTGTGAATCTAACTGCTGGCTCAAGATTGTTTTCCATTAGGTAACCAGCTTGAACTGCTATACCAGTTCCAGTGTAGTAGTTATTAATGATGTCACCATCTTCATTGTAGATTCTGTCACCATCTAGAGTTTTGTTTGCATACTCACTTAATAAAGAGAATCCTTTGTACTTAACAAATACGTCAGCAAGAACAGTGTTAAGGTTGCAAAGTACATCGTTAATAACAAGGTCGTTTTCATCTTCTATATAGCTTCCAAGATTACCTCCTGTACGAGCAGCATTCATATTTAAGTCATATGTTACACCAATAGAAATTTTTGGAGTATCCTCACGTTTTAGATCTGAACTAAAGTAGTCTCCTTTGCCAGAGAACTCCCCAAGAGGAAGAACCTCAAGACGTCCTGTGTACTCGAAACCATTAGCAGGATTAGGATCCTTTTTATTTGTCCTGTTCCTACCCTCACCTTGAGAAATAGCAAGAGCTTGTCTAGTTGCTATTGATCCGATGTTAAACTTGTTGCGGAACTGGATTCCCATATCACGGTCGATGTTGTAACGAGAGTTAACAAGTGAACGATCAACGAATTGAAGTTTTTGAGAAGAGATTACACGTTCGCGGTTACCTGGGAGTTTTGTTTGCCCTATCCACACCTCCATGTTTTTGTAAAAATTCCAACGAACGAATGCATCAAGAATCAGATTTGAAGTGTTGTTAGTGTGAATGTTTTCTCCACCGTGGTCCCTATTAGAAAGACCCAACTCAATTTTGTACTTAACTTTAGGAGAGTAAGCAAAACCTGAAAACTTCAATCTTGAACGACGGATTAACCAGTTTGATGTCATATCATCCATTAGGTTCTCAGAACCTGCAGGAGCTTCAAACATTAAAAGGCTTTGAACTCTTGCATTGAATTTCATAGAAAAGCTAGAGTCGTTAGCAACAACGTATACGCCCTTGCCAAATTTGCTTTCAACTTTCTGTTGCCCTAGCGCAAAAGTTGATAGCAGGAATAATGAAATTACTAGTAGAAATTGTATTTTCTTCATTTTAAATTAAAATCCTATTTTTGAGAAAAACTTAACGATTCCGCTTGAGAATGCCTCAGGAATCTCTGTGACAACAGATGTAAATGTCAGATTATCGTTTACACCTACTGCGATAGCAATAGAAACTGTTAGGCCTATAAGTGCGTATGTAATATCTTTAATCGCAAGTTTGAGACCGCTTGCTACAGTGTGAACGCCCGTCTTCATTAAAGACATTCCAAGCTCACGACCAGCAAGAAGACCGATGAATACCCATGTAGTACTCATTGGTACTTTAGAGTGAAGCTTAAAGTAGAATAAGATGACACAGTAAATAAGGTCAATTAGAGTAGCAAAACGTACATCTGTCACCACAGATTTTTCAGTAACAATCTTTTGGATACGACCACCTTTAGTGTAAAGTAGAATTCCTAATCCAATTGTAACTACAGAAATGAATGCCAAGAACTGAGGGAAACTTAGACTACGAGGAAGATATACTGCAATATTTGCAGCATCTTGTGTAAGCCAAACAGCCCAGAGTGACCCAGATGTGATCCATTGAGCAACAGTCCACCAAGGTTTTGCAGTTCCAACGAAATGTTTCTTAGCAGATTTAGCAACAATCATGAAGAAAATGAGTCCTAGAGCAAATGCTAGGACATAGCCACTCATGCTCTTAGCAAGAACTTTTCCTACTGCATTTGTGCTTGCAGCGAAAGAAGTTAATAGAATGAATGTTGTAGAAACAGGCATTCTAAGTCTCGTGAGTATGAGGAGAAAAATTGGGGCTGCTACTTGTAGGAAGTGGAACTCCGTAGGTGCTACTTCAAAACCTTTAGCTGCTAGCCTGCCGTGCGTTACGTCACCTCCAAGAGTTAACCAACTATAAAGCATTGTCAAACAGAACACCCCCCCGATAAAAATCCATAGCACCCACCATTTTTTGTCTTGGTTTGATGCAATGAATGTTCCAATTGTTTGGATTGAATCGTTAGCTATCGCTGCATATGCTGCAAATAAAAACCCTACCCACATAGCAACTTGCGGATAAGGAGTAGCAAACATCGCTAATAAAAATGCGATAGAAATGAATCCTAAAAATGACTGCTCGCTTTTTGGCAACCAGACAACTTCTGGGTAACCAAAAGATTTAAACCACTTCTTCATCTTATATGAACTGAAAAATTAGACGAGTAGATTAAAGAGCTAGGTAGAATACAGTAACCATAAGAGCTACGTAAACAACTGCTGAAAGGTCGATAGTTTTAAGTGAAGTATCCATAATCTGAGTATTTAAAATAATGTTTAATTGCGTGTACAAATTTCCGCACATTATTTCACGACAATATTAAGCTAATGTTAAGACTAGGTTAAATTATTCTCCTTCAGTTACAACTTTCTACAACGTGAAACTGAAAGTAGTTCCCTGGCCATAGGCAGACCGAACATGAACAATTTAGCCATGGGCCTCAATACTATGCTTTACAATAGCCAAGCTTAAACCTGATCCGCCAACATCCCTTGATCAACTCTTTTCAACTCGATCAAACACTTGTCATTCAAGAGGTTTATTAACACGGATCCCCGAAGAGACTAAGCACGACAAGCACATCCGAAACCGTCACAGAACCGTCCCCATCTACATCTGCTGAACAGCCTGTAGTGCATCCAAAATTACTAAGAATGAGAAGGATGTCTGCAACTGTAATAGCGCCATCACCATTCACATCTCCTTGACATACGCAACTTGCATACTCGCATGATCCGTCATCGATAGTCGCTGTCGCGTCGTAGTTACAAGCCGTTGCATTTGTACATCCAGGAACGTCAGGTTCGCCATTTTCAATGCAGAAGATGTTTTCACCATAACTTGATCCGTCACCGCTGGCTGCTGTATCAAGATCTCCTGAATCAATGACTTCACCAGATACTGTACTTGTGATTGTATAGATTGCTCCATTCCATCCGTCCCCATAACTGTCATTCATTGCGAAAGTATAGCAACCGTTACCCACGCATAGATCTAAACTTCCTGTAGTTCCATCAGCTATAATCTCACCATCATCTTGAACAATCGACCAAGAAATTTCAGTGTCCCATGATCCACCACCAACAGTAACAATTATGCCCGTCCCCCCTATGATACAAGAACCATCATCAATCGTGGCACTTGGGTCATAGTTACAAGCAATGGTATTCGTACAGCCCGAACAAGAGGAGTCGTTTCCACCACACACACCACACGCATCATTTTCTGCACACAATCCATTGTCTTCAATCGCATCTGGGGAATAGTTACATGCAGTTGGATCCGTGCAACCGAGGTCGCTGATATTTCCAGATAAGCTCAATAAAAACAGACCCTCTTCAATGTGTGAAACAGCAATCACTCCAGAAGCGAAGTAAGGGTAGTTTGACCATGTACCATTAAATCCAGCGCCATCGCTTGAAGGGTAAAGATCAAAGAATCCAACTTCAGTCATCAGACCACTTGCGATATTATCAAGGTTCGCGATACGCAATCCAGCTCTGTAATTTGATTGATAGCAAAGATTGTCTTTAATGTATAAATTGTGATCAATCGCGGGTGTGCTAGAGACAAATGTTCCCAAAAGAAAAGGAGCATCTAAATCTTGCACATCCCAAATAAATGTAGTTGTATTTACTCCAGTATTGCTTTCGTCTAATTCGTCACCACTTAGGAAATACTTGTGATCTTCAGTGAGCCAGCCTTGATGGGCGTACTGAGAATTGTAGGTTGTTCTGCTTAATTGAACAGCATCAGTAGGGTCAGTAACATCGATAACAGTAATTGAATTCTCATTACATGCAAAAGCAATTTCATTACCTGCATAAGCTGCGTCTGGGCCAATGTAGTTTACAACTTGTGCATCATGTGTGTAGCCATCACCTGCAAAGTCACCCATAATCACTGGGTTTAAAGGATTTGAGATATCTACAATGTGAAGACCTCCGCTTGAAGTGTTTGTGCCGACACCGTAAGCTCTATCGCTAGCTTCGTTAATGACGATGTTGTGGGCATTTCCCCAGCCGCTATAGTGAGCATCTTCAGTGAATGTAACAGGAGGATTAACGACATTTCTAAGTTTGGTTAAGTCAAAAATCTGCATTCCGTGTCCACTAGCCTCAGAAACGATGTACGCATAATTTCCATCTACCTTAATATCTCTCCATAAAGAATTCGAACCTGATGAAGGTAGGTTTCCTAAATAAAGAGGGTTTACTGGATCAGAAATATCGACAAAAGCTGTTCCAGAGGTCCTGCCGAGTAATACGTATTCAGTACCGTAAACAGGATCGGTCCAACCCCAGATATCATTCATATCACCACCACCGAGAGCAGATCCAGCTGTAAATGATAGAAAATCTACGTTTGAACAAGGGTAGCCAGCCGCCATTCCGTTAACGCAAGGAGTTTGGGCTGAAAAAGAAGAAAATGCGAGAGTAAGAGTCGCGAAAAGGAAAGAAAATTGTTTCATCATAGTCGTTTTAATGACAGATTTAGTCAGATGAAAAACGCTCTAAAATGAAATTCGTTGCATCGCGTAACCTATAACTTTAGCAAGCATCCCCGAAAGCCGCAAGTACTTCAAGAATATCTCCCACGCCGACAATACCATCTTGGTTGATATCGTATTGGCATCCTGTTGCGCAACCGAATTCACTGAGAATGGCTAGAAGATCGCTTACAGTGACGTTTCCATCACCGTCGACATCTTCCGGACAACCAACAACAACGGAAGCTTCGATGTAGATTATTTGGAGCGCAGACGAGGTGTTGCCACAGTCGTCGAACGATGAGAAAGTTCGGTGAATTTCATAAGCTTCAGGGCATGGACCCCCAACGAGAACTACGTCAATTGTAATATTCACCTGTGAGCAGTTATCAAATGCAGTAGCACTAACTAAATCAGTTAATTCGCTATCGCATGTTGTTGTGATATCTGCAGGAACATAGGTAAATATTGGGGGAGTGTTATCAGTAAAAGAAATTGTCTGAGTGAATGTGCTTACGTTTCCACATCCATCCATTGCTGAGTAAGTGCGTGTTATGTTTCCACCTGTACATCCCAATCCAGTATTAATATCATTAAAACTTAAGGTTATAGGTGTACACGGGTCGGATGGACTTGCAGTTATTTCATTAAAAGCGTTGAGATCATCACAAGGGACACTAACAAAACTAGGTGTGCCTGAAAAATTAGGGCCCTGATTGTCGGATGTCCCTGCCTCCCAAAGCCATGCGTTATATACTAGATCTGGGTAGTCTATATATGGATTTCTATTTCCTTGCTGTAAAGCAATCTTATCATTTCGAGATATTTCAGCATCATCAGCGGGATCATCAAGATGCCATTGATATAAAATGTCAGTAGGCCCCATTTCTGTTATAGATCCTGCCGCATCGGGATACATCGTGTAGAAGTAGAAAGCAGCCCGTGCAACGTCACCTTTTCGATCTTCCCTAGGTTCCCAATCACCACCAGAGCTTTCAGACCAAACCTCAGAATTACTCGGCGTACTTCCTTGCGAGGTATATGAATTGTTGATGGTACCATACCACTGAGCTTGACTATCGACGATATCATTATATGGCTTATTACCTCGCGCACTGTTTGCAGAACCGTGACAGGGTTTAAGGATATGAATGTCAGATTTCATAGGTTCTGAGGAACCGAAAAAACTTTGTGGTACCAGATGCTCAGCGTTAATGGGATTGGGGTATGTTACATATCCACCAGCTTGTGTAAACCCTGTGTACACGCACTCTATTTGGCCTCCAGAAATATCAACATATCCATACATTTGTCGCCTAGCCTCATTATATCCTAGGCTGCTGTGATAACCATTATGCCAATTGCTTTGCAACCAGCTTTGGAGCTCAGAAAGGTGAATGTCTGTAGGTGGCGCAGCTTGACTCCAAGTAAAACTACATGGAACAAATAACAGCACAACTAACAGCGCATAGGTGGGTATAAGTTGTCGAATCATAGAATTATTAATATACTAAATAAGAGGGTAATATCATAACGAAAGAGTAACGAAATGGGTTGCTTATAGAATTTTTTTTAAAAACAGATTGTTCCCCACTCCATTAGGAAAATCAATAGATCGTCAGCGCCTATAGTGCCGTCAAGATTTAAATCTCCGGGACAGTTGTTATCGGAAACTTCCGCAAACGAGCATGTTCCGTCATCAATGTTTGCAGTTGAATCAAAATTTAATGCTTCGTTATACGTACAACCCATTTCAGCTTCAGTTTCGCACATCAAAACATCTGAAGTAGCATAAGGGTTGAATTCATAAAATTCGGGATTTATACAACCAAGACAACTGTCCAGGCTGTTAAAACACACAATGTCTAGAGACAAGGGGCTACTTATAAAAATAGATCTTTCGTTTATCTCGGGTATTGAACTATCATCCATATATCGGTAAAGGAATTCACCTTCAGGTGCTTGAATTTCAAACTTATAAACTCCAAAGCTTACGTGCTCACCAGGTATTGCACCTAATTCTGTTACAAGGGAAGCTGCTCCACCATTTAGGAACATATCGACCCTAAACACGATGAGGAATAAACATGATCCATCATCAACGGTGGCTGATGGATTGAAGTTGGAAGCTTGAGAATTGGTGCATCCAGGGATGAAAATAAAATCAGATCCATCACAGTTTTGGTCAATTCCGTCGTTAGGTATTTCTGGGGCACCTAGATAAATAGAAGCGTCTGTATCGTCGCAATCCCCTTCAGAATCAAGCATACCATCACCATCTTCATCTACCCCAAAATAACACGAACCATCATCGACCAATACACCCATGTCGTAATTCAGTGCGTTTATGTCACCACATCCTTCAATTTCTGATAAAGGGATTTTCCGAGCTCGATAGACTGTGAAATATGCTCCAAGTTGAATTTCCCAAACAATTTCTCCCTGATTATTTACTTCAGTAACCAATGTACCTACATCTTGTCCAGCATGTGCATTTCCCCATGCTATTAGTGTATTTCCATTTTCTAGTCGTTCAACACTGCCTTGTGCAGGTGCGTATATTTCGTCAGGGTGTGAGTAAGACCACCCCCTTGTAGCTGTCATTGCTACAGTATCGACCTCATATTCTACTACTCTCGAATAACCCGGTTGATTTCCATTGGAGGTACTGTTATCGAATAGAAGTATGCGGTTACCACCAATATCATTGACGTCGTGCTGATTTAAAAAACCTCCCCATTCGGGATCATCTATCTGGAAATCATTTCCAGAACCACCTAATTTCCAATCGACTGACCAATCTATGGGGTTTAACCGAGCTATAGTGCTAATGTTTCGGAAGCTCATTAATAGCCCTCCCTGAGAGTCAATATCGAATGCGTTCCAATGCAGATAATCTACCAGTTGATAACTGAGATTATTAGCTAGGTTAACTGGGATATGGTCTAGCCCATGCCATTCGCGTAAAATATTCTCTTCCACATCCATATGTATTAACCAAGGCTGTATTACTTCCGCATCTTCAACCCCTCCAAAGCTGCTTAAATCCATGATTACGAGCTCACTTACAACAAACATATATGACCCATCTTCAAACCTGTGAACATCGTGATAGTCAGTTTCTGGGATGATACTAAGCCCTAGTGTATCAGTAGGCGTTAGGTTTTGGTCTACGGTTACCCATTTGCGAATCGAATAATTGTAAAAAACAAACTCATCATCTCCCCATGGTTCGAAAATAAACCCTCGTGCAGGTGTGTGTGCACTAAAAACCAACTCCCCTTCTTCATCGACTGCGCAGAGATATATTTGATTTGAATTTTGAATTGGCGCCATCACAACTGCCCCAGGAACTGCCCCATCAGTCGTTGTGAGTATGGTGTAAGGTGGGGTTTGTGCTAGGATAGAAGAAAGTGGAAAAGTGATGGCACAAAGGCATGTCGCAATGATAAACCAAACGTGATTTAGTTTACGTTTATCGAAGAAAGTGCATGGTATTGTGAACACAAACATAGATTATGTATAAAAATAGATTAAGTATAAAAGTACGGGTTTATTCGTCCGCCAAGCCACTTACCCACACACCAATGTCTTGCGTAACCTCTCCTGCGGATGTTTTTGTCAAATGGTTTCCATCGGTATAGCTATACTCATTATCAAGAGTAGAGAAATCGAGGTAACCTTTAGATTTTAAAAGCGCCTTTGAGATCTTTTCCTTAAAATCAGGCATGTATTGCTGCTCGATAGATAGCATCTTCTTATGAACAGGCAATCGGACGACATACACATCCCCGTGGTTCGAAAGAAACTCTATAATCGTGTCTAGATATTCTATTCGGCTTTCAGAACCAGTTCTATTGTTGGATTTATTTCTATACATTCCAAATCTCTCCGCCTCTTTTCGTTTAACAAAGCCACTATCTAAAGAAGTATAAACATCAAGCCACCCGTCATCGTCTAGCACACTGAAAGAACCGGTCATGGATGAGTTGAGTTGACCACTATTGTATTTGAGAATGGGCTTTTCAATACGGTTTAATAATATTCGGCCCCAGCCGTGAGGGAATTGCTTAAACAAATATTTAAAGTTGGGTTTAGAAGTAAAATCAGACATGCCAAACAAAACGCTAAGGCTATCAGGAGTTTTGTTTGCATCAGAGATCTTCTCGCTTATACTCCAAGGGTCTACAGTGATGATAAAACATCCATCTTGAGAATCAAGGTCGATTTTCTGTTTAATGGCATTGAAGTAAACCAGCCCGAAAGGAGAACTCTTCAGTGTAAACGAAAAATTGAAAAACGAAAAATTGCTATTTTCGATAGAAGATGATAAAACAGAAGGGATTATGCCTTGTTTTGCCCTTGAAGTCCCAAGGATTAATGAGCTTTGTTTGGGACTAGAAAACTTTAAATAATAATCATCAGTCGTGCCATCGGCAAGAAATGCAAGCCCAATATGGAGGAGCATAACGATGCTTAAAAAAAGGAGTATATGTTTAATAAAGATTTTCAAATCAGAATTGAAAATAAATAAATTCAGATCCCCCAAACTGGCCAAACGTGATGATAACACCAACTACGATTGTGTAGATAACCCATCTCGAAGGCCTACTAAGATTTTCTATACTCAACCCAAACTTTTTATCTCGTTGTACCCACTCTACAGCGATAAATAAACAGATCAGAATAGTTGTGTAAAGCATAAATGCCTTAGGTGTAATAAAAGACGGCATGCTAAAGAAGGAAGAAGAAAACATTAGATTTAAATAATGTACTGCTTCAGTGAGTGTATCTGCCCTGAAAAACACCCAAGCTATAACTGTGAGGAAAAAGGTAAAACCTATGCTCAAGAATTCTTTATATGTGGGGAATAAAGACCCTTCGGCCACCGTGTTTAAATGGTTGCGGTTTTTTTTCGTAAGCATTAATGGAAGAAAGTACAGTGCGTTAAGTCCTCCCCAAACAATAAAATTCCAGCTCGCCCCATGCCACAAACCACTCACGATAAAAATAACAAAGACGTTTCGTATTTTATTCCATGCACCTCCTTTAGATCCTCCGAGTGGGATGTATAAATAATCTCTAAACCAAGTAGATAATGAGATGTGCCATCTCCTCCAGAACTCTCCTATATTTCTTGAAAAATACGGGGTAGCAAAATTTTGTTTAAGATTTATATTAAACAGTCGGGAGGTTCCTATCGCTATGTCAGAATATCCGGAAAAGTCACAGTAAATCTGAAAGGCAAAGAAGACAGCCCCCATAAATAGCGTACTTCCACTTAGTGGGTCTGGGTTGTCAAAGATTGCGTTTACAAAAACAGCGCAATTGTCTGCAATAACGACTTTCTTGAAAAGTCCCCATAGAATTTGACGCATGCCATCAGCTGCCTGATCGTAATTAAACTTTCGGGCTTTTAAAAACTGAGGCAGCAAATTGGTAGCTCTCTCGATAGGACCTGCGACTAGCTGAGGGAAGAAGCAAACAAAGGCAGAGAAAGCGATGAAATAATCTGTGTGTTTTAATTTTCTTCGGTATACATCGATGGAATAACTCAGTGTTTGGAATGTATAAAAACTAATCCCCACAGGTAGGATGATATTTAATGATCCTGCAGAAATTTCAACACCGAACAAAGAAAAAGCATCTATGAAATTACTGACGAAAAAATCGAAATATTTAAAAACCCCTAAAAATCCTAGATTAACAGTAAAACTAGTGTACAAAAGCAGCTTTCTGTTGAGTTCCAGCTTGGCTTCTTCAAGAGACTTTCCTATGAAAAAATCGAGAACTGTGCTAAAGACAATCAGCCCTAAAAACCTCCAATCCCACCAACCATAAAACACATAGCTTGCAGCTACAATAAGCAGGTTTTGGTACCTCAAGCTATTCTTAAAAACAAACCAATAAAGAACAAAAACAACAGGCAAGAAGAGGGCGAAATCTATCGAATTAAAAAGCATCTACAATATTTTAGAAGACTTTGCTGGAACTCTTTGCGAAACGATTAAAAACACTTCCATTTAGATAAATATGAATTCTTCATTAAATGTATTGCAAAATAAATGTATAAGTATGCGACGTAGGACTTTACTCATTAATTACGGTTTTAAATCCAGCGTTCTCTATGCGTTGAAATTTGTTGATTTTATTTTCCATCGTTTTTTTATCTTATACTGATTCTGTTCCTAAAGCAGCAGCAAATGCGAATTTGAGTGGAGCAGGGACTCCCCAATTACATGGTTTGCCATGATCGATTTCTGCGCAATTTCTTATACGGTTTCATCATATACAATCGGAGTCTCCGAAAAGACAATGGAACGAATATAAATCACGTTACTCAGTTAGGGATTAGCCCTTTTTTATAAGTTTCGATGGCTCTTTTCCTAGCCAACTTGTGATCTACCATTGGAGAAGGATACTCAAATGTATCTAATTCGGGAATCCATTTTTTTAGATAGAGCCTTTCAGAATCAAATTTTCTAACTTGTTCAGTTGGGTTAAATATCCTGAAATATGGCGCCGAATCACACCCTGTTCCAGCCGCCCATTGCCAATTGCCATTGTTTGATGAGAGTTCAAAATCTAAAAGTTTCTTTGCAAAGTATGCCTCACCCCACCTCCAATCAATTAGCAAGTGCTTGCATAAAAATCCCGCAGCGACCATTCGCACCCTATTGTGCATATATCCAGTCGCATTTAATTCTCGCATTCCGGCATCAACAATGGGATATCCGGTCTCCCCAACTTTCCATTTTTCAAATTCTTGTAGGTTGTTTCTCCACTGTATAGAATCGTATTTTTTCTTAAAATTCGACCCCACTACATTTGGAAAATGATAGATTATTTGCATAAAGAATTCTCGCCAGATTAACTCACTAACAAAAACCTGATTGTTGATCGTTTTGAGTAGAACCTCACGCACACTGACAGTTCCAAATCGAAGATGAGGAGATAAATAGCTTGTTTTATTTGCTGCAGGAAAATTTCGGTCCTCTTCGTAATTCTCCAGTTGGTCTAAATTATAGTTTAGAACCTCTACAGACGATCGTGTAAACCCAAACGCTGAAATTTCTGGAAAGGGTAGGTTTATTTCTAAGAAGCTTGTGTTTAAAATAGAGGTATAGTTCTTTAGTGATTCGCCCTTAAGCATTCCCATCCATTTGTTTTTATACGGAGTAAAAACAGTGTATGGAGTTTTATCTCCCTTCAAGATATCCTCTTTTGCGAAGATTACCTGATCCTTAAACAGGTTAAATACCACTCCCTTTTCATTAAGTTGCTGCTTAATTTCTTGATCTCGTTGAATGGCGTATGGTTCGTAATCTTCGTTAGCGTATACAGAATGGATGTTGTATTTGTCAATAAGAAGACTCCAGACAGTCTTGGGATCCCCTTTGGAACACAAGAGAGAACTTGACAAACCCCTCAGTTTAATTGATAATTTACTGAGTTGGTCGTAGATAAATGTAATTCGAGAATCGTCTGGATCTAGTTCATCAGTAATCTCATCATCAAAAATGAAAATTGGCAATACTGGGAATGAGCTACTAAGAGCCTCAAACAACCCACGGTTATCCTCAAGTCTCAAATCCCTTCGGAACCAAAAAACTGAAATTTTTGCTTTTTTCATTTATCTAATTAATAGAAAATCAGGAGTTAAGAATCATTTTTTCTTCCTCTTCTTTTTCATATTCTGAATTTTATCTCCACGCCTGACTGGTTTTTTGTATCTCTCTTTTACAGTTTTATTATAGCTTTTTTTCTCGACTTTTTCTTTGCTATTCTTTACCGATTTCTCCTGAAAAGAACCCCCAACCCTCACTTCAGAAGCTGACTTTTCATTGTACAGCTCATCAGGGTCTACTGGTTTCTTCTTTTCCTCAGGTGTGAGTTGAGAAGCCACCACCACGCCCTCTGGAAATTCATTCAGTGGAATGGTGTAATTCATCAAGCTTTCAATAGAATCTTTTAGTGCAATCTCTTTCTCATTGTAAAAGAGGATGGACTTACCCTGTTGTTCAGCTCTACCGGTTCGCCCAATTCGGTGGATATAATTTTCGGGGTAGAAAGGAGTGTCAAAACTGATTACGGTACTGACTTTTTCTAAATCAAGACCACGTGAAATGACATCGGTTGCGATCAGAATTCTACTCGTTCCGTCTTCAAATTTTTCTATGGATTTAGTACGATAATTTTGTTCTTTCCTAGAGTGAATTACTGAAAGTTCAGATTGAAAGTTTAATAGTTCAAAGAGCCTGTCCGCATTTACTTTGGTAGCCACAAAAATCAATACTTTGCTGTATTCTTCTTTGTCTTCTAACAGATGGTTTAATAAGTTGGTCTTCGTATAAAAATTAGGAACAGCATACGACTCCTGAGTAATCGTCTCTAAAGGTGTGCCGCTAATAGAAATCGTTTTCTTGACGGGGTTCACCAGAAAATCATCGATCAATTCATCTACATAGGTTGTCATTGTAGCAGAAAAAAGGATGTTTTGACGTTTTGTTGGCAGGTTTTCGAAGATGTTTTTCAATTGTGTTTTATAGCCAAAATCAAGCATAATATCCACTTCGTCAATTACCAGCTTTTTGATTGATTTCAGTCGCAATACATGAGACAGGACGAGGTCATACAATCGCCGGGGTGTACCTACAATGATATCTTGCCCTTCGGCAATGGCCCTCTTTTGGGGGTTGATGTTGTTAGATCCGCCATAAACCCCCAGGGCTCTTACATGAATGTAGGGCGTGAGTTTTTCTATTTCTTTTACAATTTGAATCACGAGTTCTCTGGTAGGAGCAAGAATTAAGACCCTGGGATTAAGTTGGTCTGAATACTTCAAATCCTGTAGGATTGGGAGTAAATAGGCGATTGTTTTTCCGGTCCCGGTTTGTGCAATTCCCACAAAATCGATTCCGCTAAGAATAGTTGAATAGGACTCTTGCTGAATGGGGGTAGGCTTTTCAAATCTTAAATCAGAAATTGCATTTTTTAATGGTTTCTTAATTTTAAGATCTTCGAATGTATTCATTGTACAAAGTAATAAATCTATAAAACAAGAAACCCACATTTGTGAGTTTCTTTTTCGTGGGCCATACTGGATTCGAACCAGTGACTTCTACCATGTCGAGGTAGCACTCTAACCAGCTGAGTTAATGGCCC
>Ga0209630_10000622_pt1 | contig 40640 bp, 37 predicted proteins | sample COG_01_FD_184745 | JGI IMG/M metagenome (GOLD analysis project Ga0209630, IMG submission 184745) | Pelagic Microbial community sample from North Sea - COGITO 998_met_01 (SPAdes) (version 2) | ecosystem: Environmental > Aquatic > Marine > Neritic zone/Coastal water | place: Helgoland, sampling...
TTAATCTTTGTGTGGAAATTCCAATGTGGGCTGCTGTCGCCTCACCCAAAGCAAGACCGTTTAAGCCTCGTCCCAAGGTTGAAGCTATGGCTATTGATATCAATATTAAAGGACCAGCTCCCATTACTTTTCCCCAGGTTGCGCTAGCTAAAGAACCTAGGCCCCAAAAAGTTAGATCCCGAAGTTGTTTGTCATCTGCAATGTAGATCAGCACGCCAGATATTGCTCCTGCAAATGCTCCAATTGCAATTCCAGCTAGAAGCATTGTAGCGACAGACGTTTGACCATTGTGAGTAGCTATCCGGTAGAGGACTATGGCTGAAACCCATCCACCCAAGAAGGCAGAGAGGATAATCAGATAATCACCAAAAAAATTATTAATAAAAACTGGAAGGAACCCACCCATAACAATGGCAATGATGGCCCCAACACCTGCACCCGCACTCACACCAACCAATCCCGGATCGGCAAGCGGATTTCTAAACAAACCTTGCATGACGGCCCCTGAAACCGCAAGAGCCGATCCAACGCAAATTCCCGTAATTAATCGTGGCAAGCGAATATCCAAGAATATTATATGCTCAAGATTGGTAAGCGACTGTCCCGTTGCCAGCTTTTGGAGAACTAACCACAATGAAACATCTACTGGTCCAATTGTAATGCTAAGCAGGCAAGCTAATAAAAGAGCGACAAGAAGGATCTTATGAGCACGACGTCCGCTGGTCACTCTGTCATCGACACCTGTGTTCTGGAAATAGCCGCTCAGAGAATCCATGATTTACTCAGGATATAAAGCTGTGTGCAGATCACCTACAGCTGATGCTGTTCGTGGTCCAAACCCTAATAAATATAGACCGTTCATCCTGATGACGGATTTTGTCTTTGCAGCCGGTGTTGTGGATATGGAGGGCTTAGCAAAGAGTTTTTCATTTGCGATGACGTGATCGCCACCACGATCCATCATCATTATTACATCAGGTGCTGCGACTGTTATAGATTCGTCACTGAGGGGCTTGTAGCCACTAAATTCAGAAATTGCATTAATGCCACCCGCCATTTTAATGATACTGTCTGCTGCAGTATTCTGTCCTGAGGCTAAAATTTTCCCACCTCTTGTACTCAAGATGAAGAGCACTTTCTTACGGACGCCGTTGTACAAGCGCGACTTTTCTTCCGCAGCTGTGAGTTCTGCATTTATTTTTTTACTGAGCCTTGCCGCCTGCGTCTGGACACCAAGTGCTTCACCAACTGCAACTACTTTTGCAATAATTCCTTCACGAGAAAAGGTGTCTGGTATAGTGATGAATGGGATCGATGCCTCATTAAGAAGATCAATTGTTTCCCTAGGCCCAGAACCCTCTTCTGCAATAATAAGCCCTGGCCCAATAGACAACACGCCTTCAGGAGAAAGAGCTCGCATATATCCCACGTCGGGTAATTCAGTCGCCTCAACAGGGTAAGAAGATGTACTATCCCGTGCCACAAGTCTGTTCTGCTCTCCCAATGCATACACAATTTCTGTCACTGATCCACCTATGGAGACGACCCGTTTAGAGTTGCTGCTATAAGAATCTGCATAAGCGTTATTCAACGTCAAGAGGGCAAGGCAGAATGCTAATTTAAGCATTGTAACTCTCAATGATACTCTCTCGCAGCGTTGTAGCATCTTTTTTTACCTTCTTCTTTGCTGAAAACTTATGCTGTAAAGTTGCAAATCATTATTATTATCAATATATGACATCTTTTCGTGAAAGACAATCATAGCCAAAAAAAAGTCTCTCGCCCTATTAAAAGAAACAAGGTTCCAAGTGTAATGACTGTCCGGATTATTCGATTAAATCCGGGGTTCGTTATTGAGAGGATTATGATTAATATTGGATTGCTTAGCTTAGCCCAGAAGGTGACTGGACTTTTTTTATAACAGCTAGAAATTTAATAATGATCACTTGGAGTTACACAAGCTTTCCGTCCGCCCGCGTATTGATAGGATGCGTGATCACTTTTTCAACATTCTGTGACATTCACAGCTAGACCGCCCTGACTAGTCTCCTTGTATTTAGTTAACATGTCGTGGCCAGTCTGGCGCATGGTTTCTATCGCACTGTCAAGGGGAACTATGTGAGTTCCATCACCTTTCAGAGCTAATGAAGCGGCATTAATGGCCTTAACTGCCCCAAATGCATTACGCTCAATGCATGGTACTTGAACAAGCCCCCCAATGGGGTCACAGGTCATACCGAGATGGTGTTCTAATGCAATTTCAGCAGCATTTTCCACTTGTTCATTAGTGCCCCCAAGAACTGCCGCTAGTCCTGCTGCGGCCATGGCAGAGGCAGATCCAACTTCTCCTTGGCAGCCAACTTCGGCTCCAGAAATAGAAGCATTGTACTTGATTAAACCACCAATAGCGCTTGCTACTAAAAGAAAATCATGAACCCCCTTTTTATCTGCACTGGGGCAAAAATCAAGGTAATAGCGAATGACAGCAGGAACTATTCCAGCTGCACCGTTTGTCGGTGCAGTAACTATTTTTCCACCAGCAGCATTTTCTTCATTTACAGCAAGAGCATACACGCTAATCCATTCCATGATCGTATGTGCAAATTTTTCATTACTTTGATCATTGATCAATTTTTCTGAAATGGTTTTTGCTCTACGCTGGACTTTTAAACCACCAGGAAGAACACCGTCCGTTTTCATACCTTTGTTAATGCAGTCATTCATCACAGTCCATAATTTGTCCAAACTGAGTTCAAGTGAATCTGAATTGCAAGAGATGAGTTCATTCGCGCGTTTCATTTCTAAGATGGATAACCCACTTTTCTGACCCATAGATAGCATTTCTGCTGCTTTCTTGAAGGGAAACGGGACATTGAAATTGTCAGTATCTTCTATCTGATTGCTCATAATCTCCAGTTCATCAGTATTGACTACAAAGCCCCCGCCAATGGAATAATAAATTTTTTCTACAAGAATGGTGTTGTCTTTTCCAAAGGCAATAAAACGCATAGCATTTGCATGGCCGGGTAAGTTTTCTTCATAGTCAAAAATAATATCGCTCAGTGGATCAAAACAAATTTTTTGGGTTTTGCTGATATTGATGCTTTTGTACTTTTGAGCTTTTTTAACCATTTGGGTTATGGAATTTGGATCCAGCGTCTCTGGGCTTTCACCCAATAGGCCTAATATGATTGCATTGTCTGATCCATGACCCTTTCCGGTAAAGGCGAGAGAACCGTGCAGTGATATTTGGATTTTTTCTACTTCACTGACGTTGTTGAGATTCCGTACATTTTTAATAAAACGTAATGCAGCAACCATTGGCCCTACTGTGTGAGAACTGGATGGCCCTATGCCGACTTTAAATACATCTAATACGCTAAGAAACAACTGTGAATATCTCCTGCCAGCAGGTCATAGCATCGTCTCTTTAGTAATTGCTCCAAGGTAGCTGATGTAAAAAATACATTATTTAAAGTATTAAAGACTTTCTGGTAGTGAGTATCTTCCAGAGGTTGGAGAATCTGAACTATCACAAAAGCGTCAATTTTCTAGATTTTGCAGTATTAGCTTTTTTATCTGATCAATCAAATCAATAATTAAAGAGGCTCAAGGCGCCCTCGCGAAAGTAAACCAATACAATAATATCTATTAGCTAGCAAGAAGGTCACTGCCCTTTTTAAGCCTGAAATTACAGAATAATGTTATTGGTTGTTTTCCAGCAATTCAGATATTCTTTGCGCTGCTGCCTCGCCAGCCAGTTTATGGCCAAGAGCTGTCCAGTGGCCGTCATGTGTAAAATGCGTCGGATCATAACCCGCCTTGATGAAGCTCTGAAATGGGTCAACGAAGGATATTTGCCGATTATTTAAGGCTTGCCCTATTTCCTTGCGCAACTTGGAATACAGAGGATCACCATTATACAACTCAAAACGGCCAGGTGCAATAACGACTAAGAACGGGACTTTATCAGGAAGCATCTTGGAAAATTTCTCAATTTCATCGACACTGGCTTTAACCGTCTTGTCAAAATCACCGCCGGACAATGGATTTCTGTATGTCTTAGCGTCCCTGATAATTCCTATGCGGTTTAGGATTTCTCGAATAACATCTACACGTTTAAGAGAGACAGCGATGAAATTATACGTTGCTAGATTTCGTGTTAAAAACATTTTAATTTTAAGTAAGCTTCCTCCGAACAGTAGTTTTTGGGGAGCCTTTTTGGTTTGGATCTCAGCTTGGCGTGCCCTTTCAGCGCAATCGTATTCGTGAATATCATTTTCAAGTATCAGCCCCATGACTACCACCTTTGGCATTTGCTGATTAGGCATGCGGTGGAGTAGGGCCTGGTAGCCGCATATATCTGTTCCAGGACTCGCAATGTTGAAAGTCTTTATTTCAAGTCTGTCTGAGATAATTGAAGAATAAATTTGATCTTCCTCAACACCCCAGCCAAAAGTCATAGAATCGCCCACTACCCATATGCGTCCATTTGCTTTGTCAACCTGTTCGTTGTTGCGTAAGCCGAAGTCATTAATCTTTATATTGACTCGAAAATCACCATTATTTTGAGAGAAATATCCATCAAACTTCGGCAATCCAGTCATAACATCGCCATGCCCTGGAACAGTGATAACCCGCATGAAACGTGTGCTATTGAAATCTTGCCAATTGGGCATAAGAACCCGCATAATCATTTCTGACATTAAAAGCAGCATGAGAATGCCAAAGGTAAAAGCGATCAACTGTCCCTTCCAAGAGGGTTTGAGAACTTCCTGACTCAACCTTTTTTCCTGCCAATAACGTCAAAAAGGGCGCCTTCGCGAGCAATGCTGCCAAGCCAAGACAATTGTGTGACGATCCGTTGGTAAGCATTGCCGGGCTCAGTTTCATCAAATAATCCCAGTGCTGTCTCACCAGCGCTTCCGAGGATTGAAGGTGAACAATTCAGATATTCAATATTGTTATCATCAAACCATCCCAGCACATCGTCAATGGAATGCCAGGTTTCGTGGGGATTGTAATACTGGTCCTTGATCCAGATATCCGCTTTGCGAGAATCATAAATGCGATTGCGTACAACAAAATCAATGTTTGCACCGAAAATCCCGATCACTTTGGATCGCAGCCAAGTCGGAATGCGAGCATAGGAATTATATAATCCGACCATAATGGTGCCACCAGGCTTTGCTTTCTTAACGATTTGGGAAAATGCTTTACGGGCATCAAAGGTGTGGTGTAATACACCATGTGATATAACTACGTCGAACGAGTTATCCTTAGTTGAAAGATCAAAAACATTCATCTGAGCAAAGCTGCTCCGCTTAAGTTTGTTGCGTGATTTGTGTTCAATAGCTAAGCGTAAGCTCCCCAAAGACATATCGATACCCAGGGTATGATTGTTGTTGAGCTGCAGAAAATGGGTCAGTTGTCCCGTACCGCAACCACATTCCAGAACAGTTTTGTTGAAGCCGATCGCATTTAGTAAATTTTCTGAAAATGGGTTTTTGTTGCCCTTGTTTACCAGTTCGCCAAATTCTTCCAAGCCTTCATAATTGGGGAAAGAGTTTTCCTCATAAAAAGAGCGAACACGTTTAGTTACATCCTCACCTTCGCCTTCATCAGACATATAAAGCGAGGGTATTTCCTCAATAAATTTATAGGTCTTGCCGCTGTTGACGCTTACGAGTGCATTATCAACTAGACGCAGATCATCTGCATCGCTTCCGCCTGGCTCCTTTAAGCAGGCAAGTATGCGATCCGAAAAAATAGGCACGAAACTAGTTGCATCCTCGCTCACTGCTCTTCCTTTTCAAGCACGCAATCACCCATCACCAGCATGTCCATTTCAGTTGCCATGAAACAACGATAAGCGTCCTCAGGTGAGCAGACGATGGGTTCATCGCGAACATTGAAACTGGTGTTCACCAGAAGCCCGCGGCCGGTCTTTTCCTTGAAAGCTTGAATTAGACGGTGGAAGCGAGGATTGGTCTCTGCATGCACAGTTTGAATGCGGGCCGAAAAATCCACATGGGTTACGGCGGGAATATCGCTGCGGATAACATTGAGTTTGTCCAAGCCTTCACGACCTCGGTCTTCTTCAGATAATTCGCAGAAATGCTTTTTAGCTACCGAGGCAACAAGCATCATGTATGGACTGTCGCCATCAAAATCAAAGTATTTGTCGACATCCTCGCGTAAAACTGCCGGAGCAAAGGGTCGGAATCCTTCCCTGTATTTAATCTTTAAATTAAGAAGTTTTTGCATTTTTGAAGAATGCGGGTCGCCAAGAATGGATCTGTTGCCAAGTGAACGCGGACCAAATTCCATTCGTCCCTGAAACCAGCCAACAACTTTTTCCGCTGCAAGCGCATTTGCGACCTTTGACATCATTCTCTTTTCGTCAGTAATTTCTTGATAACAGGCTGCTTGCCCGTCAAGCACTGCGCGGACCTGTTCAGTATTATAAGCCGGGCCAAGAAATGCACCTTGCATGGCATCAAAACCGTTAGGTACAGACAAATGATCTGTGTCCAGCTCAGCCATTTCATTAGCAACCGCCAGAGCTACGCCAAGAGCTGATCCGGCATCACCGGCAGCGGGTTGCACCCAGATCTTGTCAAAAGGACCTTCACGAAGAATCCGACCATTAGCGACACAATTCAACGCTACGCCGCCCGCCATACACAAATTTCTCTGGCCAGTTTCCGCGTGAAGGCTGTGAACTAACTTAAGAATAACCTCTTCTGTTACCACCTGTATCGAGCGCGCAAGATCCATATGTTTCTGGCTCAGTGGTTCCGCTGGATTGCGGGGCGGGCCATCAAACAACGCGTCAAAGCGGGCGTTAGTCATTGTTAAACCAGTACAGTAATTAAAAAACTTCATGTCCAGTTTGTAAGAACCATCATTTTTGATATCAATCAAGTTTTCAAGAATGAGATCAACATATTTAGGTTCACCATAAGGTGCCAGACCCATGACCTTGTATTCGCCTTCGTTAACCTTGAAGCCGAGATAGTATGTAAAAGCCGAGTAGAGCATACCAAGGGAGTGCGGGAATCTGATTTCCTTTTCCAGTGATAATTTTCGGCCCTTGCCGGTCCCAAAAGATGTCGTCGCCCATTCACCTACCCCGTCCATAACAAGAACAGCTGCTTCGTCAAATGGCGAGGGATAAAAGGCACTTGCAGCATGTGAGTGATGATGGAAGCCAAATAGCATCTTATCTTCGCTGAGGTTACCCCGGCCAAGGTCATTCAAACCATCCATAAGCAAGGATCTTTGGAGGATTTTTTCTTTAACCCATATGGGTATCGCCTTAACGAAAGATTTAAAACCCCGTGGTGCGAAAGCGATGTAGGTTTCCAGCAAGCGGTCAAACGTTAGCAGTGGCTTGTCATAAAAGGCAGCATAATCAACGTCACTTAGGCTAATTCCAGCTTCATCAAGACAATAAGCTACGGCTTCGGCAGGGAATTTACTATCGTTCTTTTCCCGCGAGAATCGCTCCTGCTGGGCTGCGGCGACAATCTTGCCATCGCGAACAAGTGCAGCTGCGCTATCATGATAAAAGGCTGAAAGTCCAAGAACGATCACAGATAGTATCCTTGCAGATTAGAAAATAGCATAAATGAAAGGCGCTATTGCTGTTGATTCCGCAACGATCAACAAGCCGCCAAGTGCAAGCAACCCAATAATTATAGGGGTCAGCCAGAATTTGCGATACACCTTCATGTATTTAAAGAGTTGGCTTAAAACATACAGCAAAACGGTTTAATTAAGTCCCACTTAGAAATTTAGAACATATCCGGAAGATTTTCAATTATGGCCTGCCGATTAACTGGTGTCCAGTACGAGGTCACATCGGATTTCATGCTTCTGTGCATTGAGTCTCTGCCGATAATACGCATTACTAGATTAACAGGAATAATAAAAATGAGAAAAAAAGATCCTAGGATCACATGATTGCTGACTACCGCAAGTCGGGTGGAAAAAGCAGCCCAAAGGCGGTTCAGGGGCATAAGAATGCCCGGTACAGCAAGTGCCATAACAAGAAAAGTTCCCGCCACCATCAACAACCAAATAATTAGGGCGTCAAAAACCCACCAGGCAACGCTAAATATCACGGTAAAAACCGTGGCAAAAGTTAGGCCGAAATTGCGGTCAGTTTGGCGAATCACTTCGGAAACTCCTTAATTTTTCTTTTTTATACACTTGAAACGTCATCATACAAGCACCATCGAAACGAACAACAGTAAATATGCACGCGTGATCGAGTATTTAAGGTTCGTAACCATTGGTTTTCAATAACATTTTAGCCGAACCACTTATGCTTTGCTCTACTCAAGTAATCATGTCAATCAGCAACCATGCTAAAATAGCATGCTTGGAAATTTACGTTAAAAAAGCACAGAACTACCCTTTGGTAGATGGTGTTCACCAGAAGCTAGAGGGACAAAATTAGAGTAAAAATAACAACCTTTTAAATTTATCAATAAAGACAAAAAAAAATTAAGTTAGTGGCGTCCCCAACGGGATTCGAACCCGTGTTGCCGGCGTGAAAGGCCAGTGTCCTAGGCCTCTAGACGATGGGGACCTTAGGTTTTTTTTGTTAGTATATGCAGTAGGCAATAAAATCAAGTATTTCAGATGTATTTTCCAAACTATTTTGTGGATCAATAGCAACCATGCACAAAAGTCATGAATTCCTACCCAAGTGGGGGTTTGATTGAAGAGGGTAAAGTTATAAGACTTAAACCTGTCAAAAAAATATATCCATATAAGGTATTAATACTTTCGGAAGGATGAGCTTAATGTTGCAGGGAAAAGTTCTGGTGGCTCAAGGTGGTGGGCCAACCGCGGTTATCAATCAGTCACTCGTTGGCGTAATCCTGGAATCACGCAAATTTGCGGGTGTCAAACACGTATACGGTTCCCTCCACGGTATTTCAGGAATAGTCAACGAGGATTTCCTTGACTTAACCCAGGAAACCACTGCCAACCTGGAATTAGTAGCTGGCACTCCGTGCTCTGGTCTAGGCTCCACCCGAGACAAGCCCAATACGAAATACTGCCGTGAAATTTTTAAAGTCCTGAAAGCACACGAAATTGGTACTTTTTTCTATATTGGTGGCAATGATTCATCAGACGCCCTAAAAATATTGGCTGAGATGGCTGTTTCAGATAACTATGAATTGCGCTGTATTCACATACCAAAAACTATTGATAACGACCTGCCAGTTAATGATCATACACCCGGGTTCCCATCAGCTGCACGTTTTGTCGCCAGCGCCTTTACTGGAATTAATCAGGACAACATGGCTCTGAAAGGTATTTATGTGGGTGTTGTAATGGGTCGCCATGCTGGCTTCTTGACGGCCGCCGCGGCTGGCGCACATTCTTTTGATGGAGATGCTCCGCACCTAATATACTTGCCTGAACGTTCATTTGAAATGAACCAGTTCATTGGCGATGTGAAACGAGTTTACGAAAAGCACGGTCGTTGTGTTGTTGCAGTTTCAGAGGGAATCCACGATAAAAAAGGAACGCCAATCATCACAAAACTCTCCAAGATTGTTGAGAAAGATGCCCACGGCAACATTCAGCTTTCTGGTACGGGTGCGTTGGCAGACCTACTTACAGATGTCATCAAGTCCAAAACAGGAATTTTGCGTGTACGTGGAGATACCTTTGGTTATTTACAACGTTCGTTCCTAGGATGTGTGTCGGATGTTGATCAACGCGAAGCCCGTGAAGTTGGAGAGAAGGCGGCACAGTTTGCTAACTTTTCTGATCGCCTCAGCGGCACTGTTACCATCCATCGTGTTGGCAACTATCAGGTCGAATATTGTTTCAGCAAGATAGAAACTGTAGCTGGCCTGACCAAGGTTATGGCTGATGGTTTTATCAACAAGCTAGGTAACGGTGTAACGCCAAAGTTTATGGATTATTTGAGACCCTTGCTCGGTAGCGACATGCCTCGGGTTGGTCGCCTTAACCCAGCCAACAAGGTTAAAAAGATCCTCAACAAATAATTAGACTTGAATTTAAAATCCAATAATTCGAATGCTGGTAAATAATACACTCGATTTTTTGTCATTATGTTTGTTTCTTCGGCTTTTAAGCAGTTTATTATCATTAATAAAGAAACCTGCTTTATCTTTATGCTATGGACAATAGTTTTTTTGAAGTTTCTGGGTCATCGAGTTTCTTGCTGCAAATGATTTTGTGAATCTAAATGAGTTAGCTTTTTCTCAGAAGGCAAGAATTTACTGCATCGAAGACTTTGCGTGGTTACTTGTTAGAAGCAGCCCCTGTCACTTTCCTGCCTCTGATGTAGTTTAGGACTGAATGTTATAAGAAAACCAAGTTTTTGTATCGTTGGTCATCTTGCCCTATGCATAAACATTTGTTGATATTTCTCGATCAGCTGACGAATATTATTGTCTGTTTTGCTGTCTGTGGAACAAAACTTGGTTGAACAAAACTACACAGATAATGACTAATTGGACTTTTATTACAGTTAAGAGGAAGCTTTTTTTACTACTATGATAAAATTTCTTTACGTGTTTTTAGCAGCGATCTCTGGAACTCGAAAGTTATGAAATAAACAATTAATTATCTAAAGAATGAGGAGGCTAAATTGGTGACAAAAAGACTCAAAGGAAAGAGAGCTATTGTTACTGCCGCTGCTCAGGGAATTGGCCGAGCCATAGCGGAATATTTCGCATCTGAGGGGGGGGAAGTTATTGCCACGGATGTTAACATAGATAAATTATCAGAGTTAAATTTAATTGATGGGATTTCAACGCGTTATCTTGACGTTCTTGATCCATTAGAAGTTACAAGCGTTATTAGCGAAATTGGTCCCGTTCAAATTCTTGCCAGTTGCACTGGCTATGTCCACCACGGTAGCATTTTGGAATGTGAAGAAGATGATTTTAACTTTTCTATGGATTTGAATGTTGGTGGTGCATATCGAATGATACGCGCCGTGTTACCCAGCATGTTGAAATTTGGCAATGGGTCTATCATTAATATTGGATCTGTTGTCTCTTGCATTTCTGGTGTTCCTAATCGTTTCGTTTACGGAACATCAAAAGCTGGATTGATTGGCCTGACAAAATCTATTGCTGCTGATTTTGCTGATACTGGTGTGCGCTGTAATGCCATCTGCCCGGGTACAGTTCAATCGCCCTCATTGGATGAGCGTATAAACGCGCTTCCAGACCCAGCTCAAGCTCGTAAGGAATTTATTAGTAGACAACCCATGGGAAGGTTAGGCACAACGGGCGAAATAGCTGGTATGAGTGTTTATTTGGCGTCTGATGAGTCAGCTTTTGTTACTGGCAGTGAATTTGTTATTGATGGCGGCATGACGCTTTGAGAGATTTGTATATTATAAAAGGAGACTGCAATTGAGCAGCGACCAGATAATAATGCATGATTATCCGCAATCACCAGTGTCGCAAAAAGTACGAGTTGTGCTTGGCATGAAAGGCTTGGGTTGGAAATCTGTTGAAATTCCGAGGTTGCCCCCAAAACCAAATTTGATGCCCCTTACTGGTGGTTATCGCTTGACTCCAGTTATGCAAATCGGCGCCGATATCTATTGTGATACAAAGTGTATTATTCGTGAACTTGAGGAACGTTTCCCTGAGCCAACCCTGTTCCCGGGTGGACTAACAGGCTTGTCCTGGGGCGTGGCGGAGTGGACAGACGGACCACTGTTCCGGGATGTTCTGACGGTAGCGCTGGTAGAGATGAGTCCCAACATGCCACAAGATTTTCTTAACGATCGTGGCCCTTTGTATTTTGGGCCTAACTTTTCTCTTGATGAAGTCAAAGCTAAATATAGTAGTTGTTTAGCCAATGTGCGGGCCCAATTCGGATGGATAAACGAAGGGCTCAAATCTAGTAATTTTATTCTTGGTGCAGTCCCGGGCCTACAAGATGCACTAGCTTATTATCTAGTTTGGTTCATACGCGACCGTATGGTTGAAGGAAATCATTTTCTGCAGCAATTTCCACATCTGGAAGCGTGGGAAAAACGCGTCAAAGCTATAGGCCACGGTTACTCGGAGAGCATAACTGACCTTGATGCGCTGGAGATCGCTCGTGTCGCTAAAGTTCAGACACCAGAACAGACCGACGATATTTCTCCTCTGGGGCTTTCTGTTGGCCATGCAGTTGCGGTTCAGCCAGACTCTGGTGGTCCGCAAGTGGCAGGAACTGTGCAAAGTCTCTCAGCGGATCGCATATCTATACTGCGAGAAAACGAATTGGTTGGCCAAGTCTGTGTTCATTTTCCATGTATGGGCTATACTATTAAAACGTTTTAGAAACAGTTCAGCAAAACATATCAAAAAAGTAGAATAGCAAATATTTTTTTGCAGAATTTTTCTAGGAAGAGAGTTAAAAAAATTCAAACAATAGAAGACTTTTCAGCGGTTGGCACATTTCCAGTACATGATCTATTTTCTTATCTTCAAGGGGACTGGGTATTAACTCGAAAAATTACTGATTTGAGACTAAACACGCCTGGTCTCATGAGCGGTACAACTACAATCACAAGACAGCCTGATAAAGGTGGAAAGCCCGTTCTAGCATATAAGGAAGAGGGGGAGCTAAGTTTTGGCGAATACAAAGATAAAGTATATCGGAATTATGAGTTTTGCTTTCCAGTCGCCCATAAGGCATTGGTGCTCTTTAGTGATGGGAAAATATTTCACGAACTAGATTTGTCTTCCGGTTTTATTGAGGTGGAACATTTATGCTTGAAAGATACCTACCGGGGGAGTTTTTGCGTAGTATCGCCAGATGCCTGGTTGTCAAAATGGCAAGTAAGTGGTCCCTCGAAAGAGTTAATTCTCGATAATCACTACCAGCGTCGTAAATAAGATATTTGCAGCTTTGAGAATGACTTCGAATCGGGTAGTTAAGACTTTAAATTATTCGGTCACAGGCTGAGATATACAGGAGGTCAAATCATGCAACATCATGGATTTAATTCAAGAGTAAAAGTGCAAACCTTAGTTGAAATTATATGGCCTGCTTCTACCGTGCTTAACGCGATTGGGAGCGCTTTGCGAGTGACATTATTGACTGTTATTGGTTCTCTAATAATCTGGCAGGCAGCCAAAATACAAATACCTTTTTATCCTGTTCCAATGACGATGGGAACATTTGCAGTTTTTGTTATTGGGATGGCATACGGCTGGCGCCTTGGGACGGCCACGGTTTTGCTTTATCTAGCTGAAGGGCTTATGGGCCTGCCTGTTTTTGCGGGCACGCCCGAAAAAGGTATTGGCCTAGCCTATATGCTGGGTGGCACGGGTGGGTATCTTGTAGGCTATGTGCTTGCTGCTGGATCTGTAGGCGCTTTGGCTGAACGCGGGTGGGATAAAAATATTCTGACCTCTGCTCTTGCTATGTTTGTTGGTAATTTATTAATCTATGTGCCCGGTCTATTATGGCTGGGAATATTGTTTGGTTGGGATAAGCCCATCATCCAATGGGGGTTGACTCCGTTTTTAGTTGGCGATTTTGCTAAGCTAGCTCTTGCCGCAGTTTTGATGCCGCTGACGTGGAAACTTTTTGGTAGATTTAAGGGCAGAGCGTAAACTGAAAAGAAACAACATGTAACGCGCCTTACTTTAGATAGAACAAATAATTTTGTATTACTACTGAATGGACGTCTTCAGTAATTACCACGGTAACTTAATAATTTAAGAGCTTGAGATAATTCTTTGTGGGATCCTCGTTGATGATCTGCTCAGAATATACAAAAGATTGATGAACTAGTTATTGCAACGACACAAGTCGATTATGAGATTGTCGCGGGGTGGCTGCTAAACAAGTGGACTGAACAAATCTGATTCTGTCTTTTTGTTACCTTGCTCTCTAATGGGGTTTTGCAATAGCCAATACTCCTCTACTTAAGTAATCGTGATTAAGTTGGTGCCACAATAAATTCTCAAAAGGCAAAAATAACCATATGGTATTATAATACCGTTACTGTAACGTTATGTAAATATTGTATTATTTGCGTATTATTAGTTTGACTAAAAAGATAAGTTGCATTAAACGGAATGTAAATTTAACGCTACAAGAAAAGTATGTCCTTAAGATCTTTTTTAGTCACAAAATAGGATGTTTGTATGATGAATACCTATTCTGCAAAGCCTTCGGAAATTGAGCGTAAGTGGTGTGTAGTTGACGCTGAAGGCCTTGTGCTTGGCCGAATGGCAAGTATTATCTCTATGCGTTTGCGTGGCAAGCACAAGCCAACTTATACCCCGCACATGGATTGTGGTGATCATATTATAGTTATTAATGCGGACAAAATTCAGCTTACTGGACGCAAGCGCACTGACAAGATTTACCACAGACATACAGGATATCCTGGTGGCATCAAGAGCCTTAATGCGGGACAAATCCTCGAAGGTTCTCATCCAGAAAGGATTGTCATTAAGGCTATTGAGCGGATGATAAGTAGGAACCCACTTGGCACCCAGCAGATGCGTAAACTGCATGTATATGCAGGTGCCAGTCATCCTCACGAAGCTCAGAATCCAGAAGTTTTGGATATTGCCAAGATGAACTCAAAAAACACGAGGAGTGCATAGAACATGTCTGAAAATATCAAGACACTCGAAGACTTAAAGGGTGTGGTCGAAGGCACAGTCGCTGCACCCCACATTGACCCAGATGCTGTACCCACTGCTGAACCAATAGAACCAAAGATTGACGAACTTGGTCGCGCTTATGCAACTGGTAAGCGTAAAAATGCAATTGCCCGTGTCTGGATAAAACCAGGCCCTGGTAAGATCACAGTTAATGGTCGTGAAGTTGAGACCTATTTTGCACGTCCAGTTTTGCGCATGATTATTAATCAAGCATTCACAGTTTCAGATCGAGTAGGTCAGTACGACATTACTGCAAGTGTCACTGGTGGCGGCTTGTCAGGTCAGGCTGGCGCTGTTCGCCATGGTCTGTCAAAAGCTTTGACCTACTTTGAGCCGACCCTTCGACCCGTCCTAAAAAAGGCCGGGTTTTTGACACGAGATAGTCGTATTGTCGAGCGTAAAAAATACGGTCGTGCCAAAGCTCGTAAAAGCTTCCAGTTTTCGAAACGTTAGGATTTTCACCTATATTTTAACAATAAAACCGCAAAATATTGCGGTTTTTTTCTTTTAAGGTTGAAGCACATTTAAAGCACGTGCAACTTCGAGTTTTCAATTAACAGACTATTATAAAGACAGAATTGAACGTTCAAGAAAACTCTGTTAGTGGCTCTAACAGTATAGAAAATGCAGGTTAAGAAATCAGCTTTTTAATCTCTAATTCAGATATTGTTGGATAGAGCGTAGCCTTATAAGAATATCCAGAACTTGAGGGACTTATAAGGCCTAGGTCAGTGGTTCGATTCCAATTCTCGCTACCATTTTAGAAGCGTTGGCCTTTATTGAGTTTCATGAGCGTCAATAGTTATGTATAGTTTTTGTAATTAATCTTATAACTTAAATTTTTTTTTTAGGATTTAACTTCAAATGGCAATAAAAAAAGAATTATTTTCAATTATAGGTTTAATTCTATTATCCACATTATTGGGTTGTACTGAAAAGGTAACTATTGAAACTGTGGAGCAGGCTAAAAATTATCTTTCTAATACTACATGGAAATTAGATACCATGGTAAAATTTGATTCAGAAACAAATCTTTTTCATGACTCAAAAATTCATTTCAGTGAAAATGCTGAAACTTGTTATGAAGAATTTAGATTAGACGATAGATTGCAGGGAGGAGGTGAATGGCAAATTTACGATTCGGCTCCACTTAAATTTGGGAAAAAAAGATTTTTTGTAAATAAATTCGGTAAAAATACCAAAGAGTGGTACTTTAGCATCAAGACTGACTGTATTAAGAATGGTAACGCTAGCATGATATTATCTATATTTTTAGGTAGTGACAATAATTTAAAATACTCAACCATTTATAAAGGTGAGAAAGTTACCTTCGACGCACGTAAACAATAAAAAAACGACAAATAGTATTTAGAGTTTAATTATCTAAATCATCGTCCTTTAGCCAATGCATAAAGAAACCCAAATTGATCTTACAGGGTAGGGATCAGAACAACTTCCAAATTATAAATTTTTTGGGTTACAGTTAAGAGACTCGAGTTTTCCGAGCGTTGAGATTTTCACCTATATTTTAACAAGAAAAACTGCAGAATCCTGCGGTTTTTTTTCTTTCCAAGGACAAGTGCCAAATAAATGTAACCCGAATGCCCAACTATTACGAACTTAAGATCTCCAAGCTTATGCTTGTGCACAGATTTTGCTTGAATAACTTAAATTTTGCAGCTGTCTTACTAGCCTATTCTGTTTTTATCAAAGGTGGTTCTGTTAGATCATTTAACGTAAAAAAACTGGAGGCTTTTATTTGTTTCATTGCACTGGTTTTCTCGTCATTGTAAGCAAACTAATTTAATTAGAGAGTAAGCTTATGACGCAGAAAGTTTTTATCGACGGTGAGGCTGGAACAACGGGTCTCCAAATTAGGGAGCGGTTGGAAAACCGAACAGACTTGTCATTCCTCCGCTTGCACGATTTTGAACGTAAAGATCTGGCTAGGCGTGCTGATATGCTTAATAGTGCTGATGTGGTTATTTTGTGTCTACCAGACGATGCTGCCCGTGATGCCGTTGCCATGATCAAGAATACCAGTGTAAAAGTTATTGATGCTTCAACTGCTCACCGTGTTGCCGACGGCTGGGCCTATGGCATGCCTGAATATGATAATAATCAGGCAGAAAAAATTGCTAGCGCCTCACGGGTTGCCAATCCTGGTTGTTATGCCATTACCTCTATTTCAATATTGTACCCACTCACTAAGGCAGGAATTATTTCGCACAGCCAAGCCATAACCATTAATGCTATCTCTGGCTACTCCGGTGGTGGAAGACAGATGATTTCAAATTTTGAAGCAGCTGATGGGCTATATGCCAATACATCTTTTCGCGTCTATGGTCTTGACCTGAACCACAAGCATCTGCCTGAGGTGCAAAAATGGGGCGGCCTTGAGCATGCACCATTGTTAGTGCCCAGTGTAGGTAATTTTAGGCAAGGGATGATTGTTCAGGTACCTTTGCAGTTATGGTCGTTGCCCGGAAGTCCTAGTCCAGAAGATGTTCATGCGGCTCTCGCTTCTCATTACGCAGGCCAGCGTTTCATTACCGTTAAGTCCTTGGCCGAAACTGGCAAGATGACAGGATTTGGACCAGAAGGTTTGAATGGAACAAATGAGCTACATTTATACGTCTTTAGGAATGATGAAATGGGCCAAGTCGTGGTCATGGGCTTAATTGATAATCTTGGCAAAGGGGCTTCGGGACAGGCGGTTCAGAATTTGAATTTGATGATTGGTGCTCCACAAGATGTTGGTTTTTAAGAAGTCTTGTGGGTGTTAACTGCCTGATTTTTTTTAGGAAATGCATGGTATTGAAAAACCACAAGAATTCCAACTTCTAGAGATCTAGGCCTTCTGCAAATCTTGCGTTATCCTGAATAAAGCGGAAGCGTTTTTCTGGCTTTTTACCCATAAGGTCCTCAACCAAGCGGTTGGTCTCACGTCTTTCAATTAAGTCGTCATCGGAATGACTAGAGGGGACTGTAACGCGCAAAAGAGTTCGTTTAGTGGGGTCCATAGTGGTTTCCTTGAGCTGCTTAGCTGGCATTTCACCAAGCCCTTTGAAGCGGCTAACTTCGACTGTACCACGTCCCGTGAAGACTTTTTTGATAAGTTCTTCTTTGTGAAGATCATCCCGTGCGTATTCACTTTTTGAACCTTGAACAATTCTGTAGAGTGGGGGCATGGCAAGAAAAAGATGTCCATCCTCGATAAGTTCTGGCATTTCCTTGAAAAAAAATGTCATCAATAGTGTGGCAATGTGTGCACCATCCACATCGGCATCTGTCATGATAATTATCTTTTCATAGCGCAAGGAAGCTTCATTATATTCTTTTCTGGTGCCGCAACCCAAGGCTTCAATCATGTCACACAATTCCTGATTGGAATTGATTTTTTCATCGCTAGCACTGGCGACGTTCAGGGTCTTTCCCCGCAGCGGTAGTATTGCCTGGGTTTTGCGATCGCGCCCTTGCTTCGCTGAACCACCTGCCGAGTCACCTTCGACAAGAAACAACTCAGTTCCTTCAGCTACGTTTGAAGTGCAATCAGTTAGTTTGCCAGGCAGTCGCAGTTTACGCGTGGCACTTGCCCTCTTTGTTTCTTTGGCGGTGCGCTTGCGCAGACGCTCCTCTGCCCGTTCGACGACTCTTTCTAACAAGACCTTAGCGTTTTCTGGGTCGCCGCTAAGCCAATGGTCAAAATGATCCCGAACGGCATTTTCCACCAGTTTTTGTGCGACTATAGTAGACAGTTTTTCTTTTGTTTGCCCTTGAAATTGTGGGTCATTGATAAAAACAGAAAGCATTACACATGCCCCACCGAGCACATCATCGGCAGTAAGTTTTAGAGCCTGTCGGTTAGAGACAAGTTCACCATGAGCTTTGAGGCCCTTGACGATAGCACCGCGAATTCCGTTTTCATGCGTGCCCCCAAGTGGGGTTGGCACTGTGTTGCAGTAGGACTTGAAGTAATCAGATTCATCTATTGGCCATGCAATTGCCCATTCAGCTTTGCCGCCACTGCCATTAAGCTTGGCTTCGCCTGCAAAGGGGACAAGGGTGAGTGTTTTGCGGTTTTCAAGAGTACTGCCCAAGTAGTCAGCAAGCCCACCAGGAAAATGCAAGGTGGCTTTGGCAGGGGGCGAATCATCGCTTTTGAGGAGCTTATCTGCACAGGACCAACGAATTTCAACGCCTCGGAACAAATAAGCCTTAGATTGTGCCATACGGTATATAATTTCAGGCTTAAAATGAGCCTGGTTGCCAAAAATTTGTGGATCTGCGTGGAAGGCGATGGATGTTCCGCGTTTATTGGAGATTTTGCCTGTATTTATGGGCTTTGTTTTGGGAACACCGCAAACATAAGACTGTTTCCACAACTGTTTGTCGCGAGCAATTTCAACGTCAAGACGATCGGACAAAGCGTTGACGACTGAAAGTCCAACGCCATGTAATCCGCCAGAGGTCGCGTAAGCGCTCCCTGAGAATTTACCACCCGAATGCAGTGTTGTCATAATCACTTCAAGGGCCGACTTGTCTTTGAATTTTGGGTGTGGATCCGTCGGAATACCGCGACCGTTGTCACTTATGGTAACCGTAAAGTCTTCAGCAAGATTTATGGAAATATGACTGGCGTGTCCTGCAACAGCTTCATCCATAGAGTTATCAAGGATTTCAGCGATTAGGTGATGTAATGCGTGCTCGTCTGTACCACCAATATACATGCCTGGGCGCAAGCGCACTGGCTCCAGCCCCTCTAGGACTTCAATATCCTTGGCTGAATAGCTGCTTTCTGCCTTGGAAATTTTATTAGCCTTTATCTTAGTTACGGGTTTTATTGCCTCAATTTCGCTTGCTTCGAATAGATCCGCCATAATTGATTTAAACGCCTTTATTTAAAATGGTTAGCTATACAACAATCTCATTAGAACTCATGATAGAGTAGTGATTTTAAATATAACATCAAGATATTGTGTAAATAAGGAAAAAAACTATGAGCAAGGTCTCAACTTGTGAAACCATAAATGTAGCGCTTAAACACCATCTTCTTTGTGCTGTTATTGCCGGATTTTGTAACTGCTAACATTATAAGTATGAGAAATAAACTAGATATATTTCTTTGAGTTAAGCCCAATACACTAATTTAATGTATTCATTCCTGTTGGCTATTGACAGAGAAGTGACAAGTCAGTCTACATTTACATAACTGAGTTTTTGGTTAAGTAAGGAATTGATGTCGCTGTGATCGGGTATTAGTTGCACACTGAATTGATCTAATGGGTACTATCAATCAGATTTGTATAGCATTGATGTGGTTCTAGAGAAGGACCTTACAATTTTTGTTAATTTAAAGGATCGTACTATTATTTCCGATCATTTCACTTGGGGGTTACAATACGGGTATAATACTGGCCGTAAATTTATTCAGATTTACAGCCAAATTTGTCAAAACAGGCGTCTTAATTGAGAGTCTTTATCAACTAAATTTACTGATAAAGACAACAATTACTGACATATTTGGTTCGGATGATTTTGAAAGTATGGCATTGAGCACACATTTTTTTTAACCCAGCGCCTCAGCTTAAATATTGCCAGGGCTGAATGAGGCAAAAAGTAGTAAGATTTCACTAAGAAACTGTCCAATTTGTTGAGAAGTGGCAGCCTAACTCAGTACCTTTTAATATCATGCCGACCCTGATGTGGATCATTTTGATGGGGTTGGAAGGCTTGCTAACAAAGGTTCATAAATTTTCAAAAAAATAAACAACTAGATATCTAGATAAATAAACCTGAATGTTTAATTTTTAATTTTTCTTTAACAGTTTAGCTATTGTTGCCCCCATTTCTGAAGGTGTTGGTGAGACCATTACACCAGCATCTTGAAGTATTTCTACTTTTTCTGCAGCACTCTCACCACTGGTGTTAACAATAGCTCCAGCATGCCCCATCAGTCTTCCTGTTGGAGCAGTTAAACCAGCAATATAGGCAGCCATTGGTTTACTCATATGCTTTTGGAAATACTCTGATGCTGCAGCTTCCTGAGGTCCTCCAATTTCACCGATAATCAATACTGCATCAGTTTCATCATCATCTTCAAAATGCTTCAAAATCTCAACGAACGAGCTGCCATTTATTGGATCACCACCAATACCCACACTAGTGCTGACACCGATACCTAATTCTTTCATTTGAGATGCGGCCTCATAACCCAAAGTGCCAGAGCGGCCTATCAAACCAACGTTTCCCTGCATGAAAATATGGCCCGGCATGATGCCTAACAGAGCTTTACCCGGACTGATAGTGCCCGCACAATTGGGACCTGTAAGTATCATTCGATCTTCTGGTTTAGCTCTTGCAAAAAGGTAGCGCTTTACTCGAATCATGTCATGAGTCGGTATGCCATCTGTAATGCTGACACAATATTTAATACAAGACTCTGCCGCCTCCATAATACTGTCTGCCGCATATGCAGGTGGCACAAAGATGATGCTAGCCTCAGCACCTGTTGCTGCGACAGCTTCTTTGACTGTATTAAAGACAGGCTTGTCTAGATGTGTTGTACCACCCTTACCAGGTGTGACACCGGCAACTACATTAGTGCCATAGTCAATCATCTCCTGAGCATGGAATGAACCCAAGCGGCCAGTCAGGCCTTGAATTAAAACTGGGGTTTTTTCATTAATAAATATACTCATAAATCACTCTTATTTTCCCGTTGATTGTTTCCATGCAGCAACAACTTTGTGGGCTGCATTTGACAAAGTGTCAGCTGTAGTAATTTTTTTCCCACTGTCCTTTAAAATCTTCTGCCCTTTTTCAACATTGGTGCCAGATAAGCGGACCACTAAAGGAATATCAATATCGCGTTTGTTTAAAAAATCCACGATACCCTGGGCGACCCAATCACAACGGTTAATTCCTGCGAAGATATTAATCAAAATTGCTTCGACATTTTTATCAGATAAAACCAACTCTATCGATGTTGCCACCCTCTCAGCTGAAGCACCACCACCGATATCTAGGAAATTTGCTGGCTCACCACCGGCATGTTGGATCATATCCATAGTTGCCATGGCAAGTCCCGCACCATTAATGAGACAGCCAATGTTGCCATCCAAGCCAACATAGTTCAAACCGTGCTCAGCCGCATTAGTTTCACGTGGATCTTCTTGTGTCTTATCGCGAAATTCAAAGATTTCAGGTCGACGATAAAGTGCATTGTCATCAAATGACATCTTCGCATCAATCGCCAAAATCTTATTGTCTGTTGTCAAAATCATTGGGTTTATCTCTAATAGATTAGCATCAGTATCACGAAAAGCCCGGTAACACTTCATTACCGCTCGACTTGCAGCAGCGATTGCATTATTGGGTAATCCTAGTGAAAAAACCAACTGTCGAGCTTGAAATGGTTGCATTCCTACGGCTGGATCAATAGCAATTTTTGAGATCTTGTCAGGTGTTTCCTCTGCAACTTTCTCAATATCCATACCGCCTTCTGTCGAAGCAATTAAAGTAACTTTTTGAATGGCCCTATCTAAAACAATACTTACGTAAAGTTCCTTTGCTATATCACTAGCTTCTTCCACGTAAATACTCGAAACCATCTTGCCTGAAGGACCAGTTTGAAGGGTAACTAGTTTATTCCCGAGAAACTTGTCACAAAATTCTGCGATCTCTCGTTGGCTTGCGCAGACCTTTACACCACCTGCTTTACCTCGTGCGCCAGAATGAATTTGAGCTTTTACAACCCATTTGTTCCCACCTAATTCATTGGCCTGATAAATTGCCCCAGTCGCAGAATGTGCAACACCGCCCTTAGGGACAGGTACACCGTATTGTGCTAATAACTTCTTAGCTTGATATTCATGAATATTCATATTTAACCTTTTAATTTTTCTTGAATCGCTTTATCGGAATTAACGATATTCTCTGCCATCTTCGCAGAAGCTGCATCAATCATACGACCATTTAATTGAGCTGCGCCGCGACCAGCTTTTGCTGCCTCGTTTAAAGCAATTATAATCTGTTTTGCATGTGATACTTCTGAATCCGGTGGAGTATAGATTTCATTCGCCAATTCAATTTGTGATGGGTGAATGGCCCATTTTCCTTCAAAACCAAGGGCTGCTCCGCGACGTGCAGCATCCTTATAAGATTCAGGATCATTTAGGTCGCCGAATGGGCCGTCAATTGGTCGTAATCCATAAGCACGGCAAGCAACCAACATCTGGGACAGGCCTGCATGCCACTGGTCACCCGGGTAATCTGGGTTCAAACCACCAATAACCGTTGTACGTGCACGACAACTTGCTGCGTAATCAGCCACACCAAAGTGCATCGCTTCAAGACGTTCGTCACGACCTTTTTTAGCAATTTCCAATACATTAGCCATACCAAGAGTTGTCTCGATTAGGACTTCAATACCGATTCGATTTTTAAAGTTTTTGGAAGTTTCAATTTGATTCAACATAGCAGAAAGCATATAGATGTCTGATGCTGTTCCGGCTTTTGGAAGTAAGATGGTATCAAGATTTTCACCAGCTTGCTCTACTACTTCAACCACATCTCGATACATATAATGTGTATCTATACTGTTGATGCGAACAGAGATGGTCTTACCACTACCCCGCCAGTCTATGTCATTAAGAGCATCAATAACATTTTTACGTGCTGGCACTTTGTCATCTGGAGCCACAGCATCCTCTAAATCCAAAAACACATAGTCTGCTGTGCTGTTTAAAGCCTTTTCAAACATTTTTGGATTAGAACCCGGCACTGCTAATTCACTGCGTTGTAGTCTTTGTTTAACAGGTTCATAAATAATATGACTCATCAAATTTCCTTTTACATGTTAATAAAATTGTTAACAAACATACGAGCATATGCGGGTGATGTTCGGAAAAAAATCATCTTTAATGGTCGACAATGCGGAAAATGTAGAGAAAGGGGAAATCATCGAAATTCCCATATTTGTTGCAACATTCTACAGGAAAGCGGGGATAAAGGCAGTTCAACCGGCTCCTATGATCGCACTTACACCTTGAGACGTTTTTAAAAAGTCAGTAGTAAATGTTGCGGCTATTGCATCAACGCAAGTTTATTTACCCCCGAACTGAAAAATCCTTTGATCCACTCAGAAAGAGACTACTGTCAGTAGCTTATTTCGTTATTAGCAAATCGCCCTAGCTATATCGGGGTTTGCAGCGTTACTTGGCCCCGTAAAACAAAGTAAATTATTTAAGCTTACAACTGCGACGTGTGCTGAAAGTGAAAGCTTTAATTAAATCTAAATATAACAAATTGTTTAAATATAACAACAATAAAGCTTTGCGGGTTTTTTTTATGGATAGCAGCACGTCTCCCAGATTATTAGTACAGGATTTGATCTGCTGTGGATGAAAACAATTCGGACGACATTAAGGTCATGATAAAGAGACCCCACATAACATAGTCATTTAATAGTATTTCAGAAGTATGCATTGCCTGTGCTTTAGATTAGCAACAGCCATAAATACCCGGCCGCGCACAGGCAACTAAGGGCGGCGAATTCCCTGCCTAAACCAGTATTGAAGCTGGAGGTTTTTTTTGATAAAAAATACATAATTTTGTTTCCAATTCTTTTTTCTGAGACGATTCAACACTCTTACAAGAAAAAGAACAAAACAGCAACATTTATTTGGCGTATCGTTACAAATATAAATTTCTTAGCTGAAAAATATTGTTTATGAATTTTTATCAAGGCAATAGCAGCATGTCGTTGCTATACAGGGCCAGTGGTTTAGAAGCTTAATTCGCTTTTCGTGGAACTGTTAAATGAATAAAGGGCCGCTTCTTTTAAAGCGGCCCTTTATTCTTCTTAACTTTAACTTAGCTGGAGTAATACATCTGCCATTCGACCGGATGAGGAGTGTGTTCAAAATTGTAAACTTCTTCCCATTTCAGCTCCATGTAGGCATTTATCATGTCGTCAGTGAAGACATCACCTTTTTTCAAATAATCACGATCAACGTCCAGAGACTCCAAGGCCTCTCGTAAAGAACCACAGACAGTTGGAACGTCAGATAACTCCTCTGGTGGTAAATCATAGAGGTTCTTGTCCATTGCGTCACCAGGGTTAACCTTATTTGCAATCCCGTCAAGGCCGGCCATAAGCATTGCGGAGAAAGCGAGGTATGGATTGGCAACTGCATCAGGGAAGCGGATTTCGACACGCTTGCCTTTTGGGTTGGTAGCAAACGGTATACGACAACTTGCCGAACGATTCCGGGCAGAGTATGCAAGCAATACGGGAGCCTCAAAACCTGGGATCAAACGTTTGTAGCTGTTTGTAGATGGGTTGGTGAAAGCATTTAGGGACTTGGCGTGCTTAATGATTCCACCAATATAATGAAGTGCCGTATCCGAGAGGTCAGCATATCCTGAACCCGCAAAGGTTGGTTTTCCATCTTTCCAGATAGACTGGTGTGTGTGCATTCCTGAACCGTTATCGCCAGCAACTGGCTTGGGCATAAAAGTTGCTGTTTTACCATAGGTATGAGCAACCATATGCGTGCAGTATTTGTAAACCTGGACGTTATCGGCAGTTTTGATTAGTTCCTCAAAGGTTAGGCCAAGTTCGTGTTGGGAGGGAGCGACTTCATGATGATGTTTGTCCATACTCAAGCCCATTTCTTGCATAACAGTAACCATTTCTGCCCGCAAATCGTGTGAGCTATCTACAGGTGGTACTGGGAAATAGCCTCCTTTGACAACAGGGCGGTGACCGGAATTACCACCCTCGAAGACTTTACCGGTAGCATAGGGGCCTTCTTCAGAATCAAACTCAAAGAAGCAACGGTTCATATCAACGGAATAGCGCACATCATCAAAAACAAAAAACTCAGGCTCTGCACCAATAAATACTGTATCGCCAACGCCAGTGGACCCCAAATAGGCGGTTGCTTTTTTTGCAACAGAGCGCGGATCGCGGCCATATGGTTGACCAGTAGAGGGCTCCATGATGTCGCAGAAAAGGATCATCATTGCCTGAGCTGAAAATGGGTCCATTACAGCAGTTGTCGGATCTGGGATTAAGGACATGTCAGATTCATTAATCGCTTTCCAACCAGCGATTGATGAGCCATCGAACATGACGCCATCTATGAAAGCATCGTCATCAATAAACTCCGAACACATGGTCAAGTGTTGCCACTTGCCGCGCGGGTCGGTGAAACGAAGGTCAACAAACGGTATATCGTTTTCTTTGAGGTATTTCTGTACATCGACAGGTGTTTTACAGTTGCATGACATGGGTTTGTTTCCCTTTCCTAATTTAATGTCGTTATTAAGATTTGCTGGAGATTATGTTTAAATAGCTTCAGATCCACGTTCCCCAGTACGCACGCGAATAGCTTCCTCGACCTGGGTTATAAAAATTTTGCCATCGCCAATACGACCTGTGTGGGCTGATTGTTGTATTGCTTCAACGGCGCGCTCTACAAGATTATCATCGATAACTAGCTCGATCTTGACCTTAGGCAGAAAATCAACAACATATTCTGCCCCACGATAGAGCTCTGTATGGCCTTTCTGGCGTCCAAAACCTTTTGCCTCTAAAACGGTAATTCCTTGCAGACCGATCTCATGCAGGGCTTCTTTAACTTCGTCTAATTTAAATGGCTTGATGATTGCTTCAATTTTTTTCATGATATTCCCGCCCTAAAATTTTCCTTGGTCTGTGAGAGATAAGCCGCAGTACTGGACATACTAAATATACCAAACATAGAAGCACAAGCCGTGCCAATCCTTAAGCCTTCTTGGAAAACTCCCTGTGAATAAGGTTTTAACTAATTGCTAAAGAATTAAATAGATACTTTGCCTGGTAATTAAGTGAGCAAAAAATAGGCAAATGCCTAATATTTAACGGTTAATAATTGATGCACCAAAACTTCTCTGGGTTAAATAGCAATCGTACTTAAATAATTTAAGTGAAAAGAATCAAATGAAACCGACAAATATAATTTTGTCAAACTATGGCACCACGATTTTTACAGTGATGAGCCAATTGGCCATCGACCATAATGCAATAAATCTGGGACAGGGATTCCCTGATCAGGATGGTCCATTAGATATTCGCCAAAAAGCCGCCGCTGCTATGATTGATGGCCCCAATCAATATCCACCCATGATGGGTATTGTTGAACTGCGCCAAGCTGTGGCGGGTGCTAATAGTCGATTTTATAATTTGGATGTGGATTGGCGTACTGAAGTCATGGTTACATCTGGAGCAACGGAGGCTCTCACTGATTGTATTATGGGGTTGATAAACCCCGGAGATGAAGTGGTCATGATCGAGCCTTTATATGATTCTTACCTGCCTATGGTGCAGCGTGCCGGGGGCATTGCAAAGATGGTGCGAATTGAGCCGCCTGAATGGAAATTACCTAAAAAAAAACTAGCAGCTGCTTTTTCAGACAGAACCAAGTTGATTTTACTAAACTCACCTCATAATCCAGCTGGCAAGGTGTTCGATTTGAGTGAGCTAAATTATATTGCAGATCTGGTTAAAAAGTATGATGCATATGCTGTTTGTGACGAGGTTTATGAGCACCTGTTGTTTGATGGCCGCAAGCACATCCCGTTAATGACCCTGCCAGGAATGCGCGAACGTTGTCTCCGAATTGGATCGGCAGGTAAAACTTTTTCGGTTACCGGTTGGAAGATTGGATATATTACTGCAGAGGCAAAACTACTCTCCAGTGTCGCTAAGAACCATCAGTTTAATACCTTTACTACGCCTCCGGGGCTGCAACTGGCAGCAGCTTATGGCCTTTGCAAAGAAGACAACTATTTCAATGAACTTTCCAGCGGTCTGGAAGCTAAGCGAGACCGCTTGTCTTCGGGTCTTAAAAAAATTGGCTTTGAGACCATGAATAGTGAAGGTACCTATTTTCTAACTGTTGATTACAGGCCTTTGGGGTATGGAGGTACAGATGAGGAATTCTGCCACTATATTACTACAAAGGCTGGTGTCGGAGCTGTTCCAGTAAGTGCCTTTTATCAGGATGGAGACGTAAACCACTTTGTACGTTTTTGCTTTTGTAAAGGCAATGACCTACTTGATGAAGCCATAGAGAGGCTGGCAAAGCATTTTTCTTCGTGAACTAAGACCGTCCCGCTTGACGAGACAAGGCAAGGGATATACATAATCGGCCTCATAGTGGTGGCTGTAGCTCAGTTGGTTAGAGCGCCTGGTTGTGGTCCAGGAGGTCGGGGGTTCAAATCCCCTCAGCCACCCCAAATTTTTTTACGTTATCGCAGCGCCTTTTATAGGCAGGAAATGATTTTCTACAGCTAAATCTGTGCTAACGCCCTAGGATAATGATCAACTAAAAAAGCTGAGGCTCCAGGTTAATAGTTTCTCCAATTGCTATAGACATAAATTCACTTCGAGAAATGTTGAGTTTTTTGCGCTGTTTAGCCAACTCTAATACTGGATCGACAGGGCCTTCCGCAGTTAACGGAAATGTACCCCAATGCATACCAATAGATTGTCTTGCCTGAATATCTTGATGGATTTTCAAGGCTTCATAAGGATCTACGTGATAAGGACGCATAAAAGATCTTGGTTTATATCCACCAATTGGAATTAAAGCGAGGTCTACTGGGCCTAGTTTATTGCCCATTTCTCTAAATTGCTTGTTGTTGTAACCAGTATCACCCGCGAACCAAACGCTTGTTCCTTTGAGGTTGATGCGCCAACTGGCCCAGAGCGTTTTGCGTCGGTCAAATAAACCGCGTGCAGACCAATGTTGAGATGGTAATGCTTTGAAGACTGCATTAGGAAAAGAGACAGTATCCCACCAATCTAATTCTTTGATTCTATCTGAACGGATACCATTTTTTAGAAACCAAGTCTTCAACCCCAAGGGCACCATATATATTGGATTATTGCCCAATTGATGAATTGCAGTTTTATCCAAGTGATCATAATGATTATGACTAATTATAACATAATGAATTGGTGGTAGATCTTTGTAATCTATCACGTGAGGAACATACCTTAATGGACCAGCAAACGATATTGGCGATGCGCGATTAGCGAAGATAGGGTCTGTGAGAATATTTAAGTCCTGCCATTGTAATAAGAAGGTAGAGTGCCCAAGCCAGTTGACCCGAAGATTATCTGAATAAGATTGAATTGATTTTAAGTTCAATTTGACAATAGGGACATCTTCTGCATGAGTGAAGTGATCTGCCCATTTGGTGTTACCGAACAGCTTCATAGCCAAATAGTGAAATATTGTTTTTTTAGGATCATCAATATATAAATTGCGAAATCCTGTCGCAGTGTGATGGGGTGGTAAATTAAGCGTCTGGGCCTTTGAGGTAGTGCAGGAATTTAATGTTAAGGCTATCAGTAAGATTGCCAATTGGTAGGAGAAAATACTTGTCAGTGTTGTTTTTCTCATTCTGTATATTTCTCTCAGGTATTTTACTCATTTGTGCTGCAATTTTGATTAGCTATGATCGCATATATTAAATTTATTTTTTTAAGGTATCCCATGTGGGAGCAAAAAAATAGAAGTTCAATATAATGAATACTTTAATACCAAAGCAGAATTCTATTTAGCATGGTTGAGCAGCATAATTAAAAAAAGTGATCCAACCCCCCCCGAGTTTCCGTATAGATGTTCATAAATTTTGTTTATTTTTTTAGGATAATTCAATGAAAACATTGTTGCTTGTAATGACGTTATTCGCCTTATCCCTTGCCACTGGTAATGCGCAAGCAGGAAATTGCGACACACATACATCAGAAAAAAAAGAGGAAAGTTCAGGTATATAATTGCGGTCTTGACACATAATAAGTTAAAAAGTAGCCGCTATCGCAAATGCGAGAACGGCTACTTTTTTTTAGACAAATATTACAGTGAGCCTTCAACTGTTGTGAGTCCAAGAGTTGACCACCCCTGCATTCCATCACGGTAATATAAAATTTTCTCGGCTGGATAACCTTCACGCAGCATAGCTCGAATGCCAGTTGGTGACTGTCCACACCACATACCGTTGCAGAACAAAAGAACTTTCTTCGCAGTACTGCAGTCCCATTTTGCACCCTTAGAGCACCCTAGCTCATTAAGACGGCTAGCAATTTGAGTGTGGGGAATATTCACAGCACCAGGAATTGTGCCCTTGACGTGCCACTCAACAGTTCGATTGTCAATTACAAAGCCACCCTTACTTAGAAAATCTAAAAGTTCCAGTTCACCAACCGTTGTTACACCAGGTGCAACTTGCATTGGTTGAATACAGAATGGGGGGCATTTACGTGAAGTTTTAGCAAAGGCCGGGTTGATAGTTGCTTTGTTGTTTTGATCCCGTGTGATATCTACGTTGCTGCCCTTGTGCTTGACAGTGACAGATTTGATATCTTTGGTAATACCCACATTACCGGCTATTGCTAGCATTGGCGATAAACATAAACATACAGTCAATATAAATATTTTTTTCAATTTATTTCCCTCTCGTGTTAAGTTTAATTAGCAATCTTCATCATCCTCATCATCACCTTCTTCATCTGAACCAGTTTCTGCTATTTGGAGAAATTCCTCAGCATTGGCATCGTCGGAAATTGTAAAAAAACCAATGAAAAGAAGACCTGATAAAAAAAGATAAATAAGGAATAATTTTCTAATGGAATGCTGATCCATTTGACTGCCCTTTATTTTAAAGTTGCTTTGCGAATTTCTTTGTTAAAGCAACATGGTTTATTAAATTAACATACCGATAGATATTGTTAAATATCAAATATTTTGTAGGTATTGCTTATATTTTTCAAATATATTTACTTGGTTTGAGCATGCTGGCTCCATTTCGATAATTTATTATTGTCAAAACATATTTTAATTGATGTGCATTCAGTAAATTCGCCAGCAACTTCAGATGTAATACAATTGGTAATGCAGTCGAGAAAAAACAATACTTTTTTCCTTCATATAAAATCAGTTTCATGTCACCGTCGAACTTTGAGAGCAACCCGACTGCCAAAAAAACATAATCTATTCCCATTAATTTTCCTTGTTGCGGACAAATGGTTGCTATTAACCTACTTGCAGTTATTAATGAGTCAGTTTTTTCATAACTGAGTATTAGTGTAATGCGCCTCAAAAATTGTCACAATTATCATGATTTTAGGAAACTAGCAAAGAGACGGCTTCCAGGGCCGATTTTTAATTATATTGATGGTGCAGCTGACGATGAGGTGACTTATCAGAGAAATACTTCAAGTTTTGACGATTGCGATTTAGTGCCAAATGTCTTGAGTGGAGTAGAAGACGTAGATATTTCTACAACTATTATGGGGCAAAAGATTGATATGCCAATCTATTGCTCACCAACCGCTCTGCAGCGGCTTTTCCACTACAAAGGTGAGGAGGGTGTGGCAGCCGCGGCAGAGGAGTATGGTACTATGTTTGGTGTTTCTTCTCTTGGCACTGTTAGCCTAAAAAAACTGCGCAAATACAAAACTCCTCAGTTTTACCAATTTTATTTTCATAAAGACCGTGGGCTTAACCGTGCCATGGCGCAAAGTGCAAGTGAGGCGGGTATTGAAGTGATGATGTTAACCGTTGATAGCATCACTGGTGGCAATCGTGAACGTGATTTACGTACTGGCTTTTCAATTCCATTTCGCCTGACTTTTGAGGCTATGTTGCAATTTGCCTTGAAGCCAGCGTGGGGCATAAATTACTTAACACATGAGAAGTTTAGCTTGCCTCAATTGGATGAACACATAGATATGAGTGGTAATCCAATGTCCATAAGCCATTATTTTTCTGAAATGCTTGACCCATCAATGAACTGGGAAGACGTCGAAGAAATGGTCAAAACTTGGGATGGGAATTTTTGTTTAAAAGGCATCATGAGCGTTGAGGATGCAAGAAACGCTGTGGATATTGGCTGTACTGGTATTATCTTATCAAATCATGGTGGTCGCCAGCTTGACGGATCCCGCTCACCATTTGATCAATTATCTGAAATCGTCGACGCCGTAGGAGATAAAATTGATGTTATCATGGATAGTGGTGTCCAGCGTGGTACACATGTTTTGAAAGCGCTTTCTCTTGGTGCTAAAGCTGTTGGTGTTGGCCGTTTCTATTTGTTTCCATTGGCTGTTGCGGGACAAGCAGGGGTGGAGCGCGCATTGGGTTTAATGCGCTCGGAAATTATACGTGGAATGCAATTAATGGGGTGTAAAACTGTTGATGACCTATCGAGGAGTAATTTAAAGTTTCGATAAAAAACCGTTGGCAACTTTTGACACTGCAGATTCAGTTTACTTTGAGATTACATAGTAAACAGCAACTTTGATACTCAACTTCTGACCCAAAGTTTTCCCATCTTTTTGTCATGTAAGACCTAATACCAGATAAAAGTGTGTAGATAATGCACCAAAAAGAATAATTTTTTTAACGTTTCTGTTAAAATTTCTTAAGGGTCTCTCTGATTGGGATTTAGAGAGTATTTCAGAGAAGTAAACACAGTACAGGAATAATTATTCCTGAATTTAAAATATTCAGAACTTTTTTCCAGTTAAAACTTAAGTCCAAATATGCATATTGCAAGGGCTATATTTAATTGGCATAATTCTCACGCTACTTAGCCGAATAAAAGACAATAGAGAGTTACCACAATAGGGTGCTGAAAAGCCTAAGATTTAATCCATTTATCTTTTTTTTCAACAATGCCGGCATCGAATAATCTTGAAAATTTCATCCCAATCACCATCTTTCGCCGCATAATCAAGTAAGCACCTAATAGCCTTTGATGCATCAGGAAGATCATATTTTTTAGCAATTTTTTCAAGCATCTCGTTTGCTTCATCATAAATTTCAAAGGATACTAATATTTTCTTATCTGACATATTTCTCTCTCTGTTTATTGAGTTCTAGTTTTCGTTTTATTCAAAAAATAATTTTTTATGATTTTTAACATTTGAGTTGTTTGTATAAATTAATAAAACGAATTTTACTTTAAATAAATTCTATTTCCTAAGATTAGACCTAAACTCAGAATAAATTATTTTTGTAAACAGTATAAATTACATTGCGAATAACTCTTATTTGCAGTACGTAATTCGCAATTGAAATCTCCATAATTCTTGTTGAGGAAGTACAATGAAGACTTATTTATACATTTTTTCTTTATTAGCTCCAATTTTTTTACCAACGTCGGCTGCTTTTGCACACTCGTCTTTGAGTGACCACGTTAGTCACTTCAACGCCCTTAATTACTTTCTTGGGGGCTCAACTAATCTAGTAGGCTTAGGAGCAGTTATTGCGGTGGCTTTATTTCACGTAAATTTAAACAAAAAAAGAGTATAATCCTGTGGTTTATAAAATTACAAACGTCCTCGACACTTTTCTTGACATTCCATCTGCAACTGCTCACTGCGATATCCCTTGCAAAATTTACGACCCTTCTGCTGCACAAGTAGCTGCTGCAACAATTGTTCGACTAATTGATATTGTCAATGAAACATTGAAAGCAGAAGACGTTATGTCTCTAGCGGGTCAAAACACAATTGCTCGTTGTGTAATGCGCAAAGAGGAAGAAGCCGAAAAAGTTAAACATGAGGTTCGTATAATTTGGGGTGATTATTTTAAGGCTCCCCAATTTGAAAGATTTCCAGAGATACATGGGTTGACACATAACATAATGATGAAGGCAAGCGTCTGCAAACAAGGTGTTGCCCGGGAGGATGGAGAGGCACTTGCAGAATTATTAAATCAATTTGCAGAGATCTTTTGGGCTACGAAGGACGTAAAAACGGCTCGCCATAACTCTCCAAACCTGCCTAATCTTCCAACAGTCTATCCCTCGCTTTGATAAAATGTTTTTTTGGATGGAGGCTTCTTCGTGTCAGTGGACGAAGTATGGACACAATAATTAAAGATGGTGATTTTGCCTTAACTAAATTGCTAAACTCGCGCGATCAATTAAATATTGGTGACGTTCTGCAGGTAGATCATCCAAGCCTTGGGATGATAGTTAAATATGTCAAAAAAATAAAAAAAGAAGAAGTACTGCTCTCCGGAACTTCAGTAATTTCAACAGAACCCATGACAATAGGATGGATACATCGGTCAAAAATCATATCGCGATTATTTGTTAAAATATCCGGGAATAGTATATCTTCAATTAAACACTATGGTCGTGCACTAAAGCAAAATTGACATAGAATTTATATGGGACTCGAATTGATCTGGCATGAGTGTGTGAAACTACCCGTATTGCCAATGCCAGTAATTTTTTGATTATTATCCCAGCAACTGCATGTGATAACGTTCAATCGTTGATGTTTTCTTGGGACACATGCGATAATGACACTAAAGCAGGGTATAAGTGCGCTTAAAGCGGGTAATTTCGAAGCTGCAATTTCATTATTGTCGGAAGCGGTAAAGAGTGACCCTAATAACGGGTCCATCTACTATAGCCTTGCTCAGGCCCTTAAAAATGATGGTCGTAAAGGTGAAGCAATCATACAAGCTACTCGTGCCTTAGCTCGAGACCACACTTTTTTACCAGCTGCAAGGTTGTTGTCGTATCTTTTGAGTTATCTTCGACTTCGTAACCATTGCGGTATTGATCCTGCGGGACTTGCTGCCTCCTTTCATTTAAATGGTGTTGATCATCAACTACTCGTTCCAACTGCACTAGCCTATTTGAAACAATGCACGAGCCTTGGCGATGCGGTTAATCTGGGAAGAGCTAGCGGCTGGGATTCAGGTGCTAAGTGGCTATTGTCGTCGAAAGGCCGACCTGTACTACGTGATCCGTTGCTACTGACAGTCTTGAGTACTGCGGCTAATACTGATTTTGATATTGAGTGCCTTTTGACAGCGTTGCGCAGGTTTCTATTGCTAGCCCCATCAAAAGAAACATTGCGCAAACCCCATATCCTAAACTTTATCTTTGCACTAACCCGTCAAATGGAGATTAATGAATACGTGTTTGCTGTCTCTATTGAGGAGATTCAGTACTTAGACGACATTTACATCAACCTACAAGGTGTTCGCGAAAACTCACGTGCGGCTAGTGATAACCTTCTCTTAAAGGCACTATATTTTCCCCTTTATCGCCTTATTGGCGACGAAGGTAAAGACATTGATCCCCAGAACGTGAAGCCCAGAGCACTGGGAGAATTAATACATGTCCATTTAGCAAGAAGACTGGCTGAAGAAGAGGCTGCGCGTGGCATCAAATCTGTTGGTGTTATTGAGGATGAGGTTTCCAGGAAGGTCGCGGGTCTCTATGAAGAGAATCCCTATCCAAGATGGCTTAGCATTCATTTGCCAACACCAAAGAGCCACCGCCGCCAAATTACAGAGCATTTTTCAGAACAAGAACTAGCCTTCATGGATTTGCCTTACAAGGTATTGATTGGGGGTGCCGGCACAGGCCAACAAGCCGTCGACGCAGCCTTGGGGTATGGGCCTAAAGCTGTCCTTACCGCTATCGATATAAGTTTATCTAGTCTCGCATACGCCAGGCACATGGCAGATTATTTCAAAGCCACAAACCTTAGTTTTGTTCAATGTGACATCCTTAATTGTGCTCTGCTAGATGATGCCTTTGACATTATAGAATGTATTGGTGTTCTGCATCATATGGATGACCCTTGGCGTGGCTGGAAGGTGCTTGTTGAAATGCTACGGCCTGGGGGGCTGATGAAAGTAGGGCTATATAGTCGAGTTGCTCGAACTAGAATTGCAACCCTCCGCTCAGATATTCAGGCAAGTAGCCTGAACAGCGACGAGCAGGCCATACGCGATTACCGTCAAGGTATTCTTGCCGAGGGTGAGGAGGGAAAGAGAGCTTTCCTTCTTGATTCGGCTGATTTTTATAGCCTCAGTAATTTCAAGGATCTTATGTTCCACGTAAGTGAACAACATTTGACAATACCTGAAATTGCCTCCTTCATGGCCAATAATGGCTTAACTTTTCGAGGTTTTCAGATACCGACAGATGTAGCAAAAGGCCACCCTGAAGGTGTTGCTAAAGTAGATCTTGATCAATGGCATGAATTTGAGGTTGCTCACCCTGAAACATTCAAAGGCATGTACGTTTTTTGGTGCCGTAAGGATTAGATTAATCAAAATATGCTGCTGAACTTAATCTGTTAATTATTTTGTTCAGGTTTATCGAGCTGATAGCTCTAGTTTGTGAAGCCTCTCAGGGGCTTTGGTTAGAGCAAATCAAAAGTCACATCGCTGTTGTTTTAAAGATATCCAACAATATGATGTCATCAATTAAAAATGCATTTGGACCAAAATGGCTACTTTTATTAAAGTGGCCAATAAGTATAATTCTTCTTATGAGTTTTTCAACAGCCTGATCCAGAGCTGGCCTATTTACCATTTGCCGCTAAGATAAAAAAATACTGATTGTGTGTTATATTCCTTGAGTTTTTTTTAGTAAACTTTTGGTGACAAAAAAGAAGTATATTGACGTAGTAAAAATAGCTTTAGGGTGACTTGTGAAAAAACTTTCCCGTCGTAATTTTGGCAAGCTTTCTGCTTTGGGTATTGCTTCAGTGGGACTGCCAATAGGTGAGGTTGAAGGGACAACCTTGAGTACAGTAGCCCTCACGTCTATTGTATCTAGACAAGTCAACATACCAAAAGCTAAAGGCCACCGAGTCGTAGTTGTTGGCGGCGGTTGGTCTGGGTTGACCATTGCCAAATACCTTAAAATTCACGGACCTGACCTTGATGTGGTGTTGGTTGAGCGAAATTCTTTGTTTATCTCTCACCCAATTAGTGGCTTGTGGCTGGCTGGATTGGTTAATCTTGAGGCTATTACCTTCAGTTATATGGATGCTGCGGCAAATAACGACTATACCTATTTGAATGCTTCACTGATTGATTTGGATCGAGTTTCTCGCACAATTTTTACGGACCAAGGTCGTCTTAATTATGATGATTTGATTCTGGCACCAGGTATTGATTATGACTATGGATCTATTGGTGTAGAAGACCTGGCCCAAGAGCAATTATTGAAAACTCGTTACCCTGCTGGCTTTGTTTCTGCTTCTGAACACATAACTCTTAAGAACAAGATTAAAAATTTTAAGGGTGGTATTTTTGCTATGAATGCGCCTGCAGGTATCTACCGCTGTTCGGCAACTCCATATGAAAGAGCATGCCTGATAGCTTCGGTGTTCAAGCGAGATAAAATAAAGGGAAAGGTCGTACTGATCGACTCACGCGAAAAACCTGCTGTATCGGCTGAGGGGTTTCTTGGCGCTTTTGAAGAACTTTACGGCGATACAATTGAGTATATTAATTCTAGTGTGATTTCAGCCGTTAACCCTGAAAATAGAAGCGTTACGACAGACTTTGATGAGATTGTTTTTGATGACGCAGCTATTTACCCTCGTATACGTGGTGCACGCCTACTAGAACAATTGGGTTTGGCTGACTTCAACAGTGCTCAAATGGAAGCAGCCATTGACCCTTTTACATACAACGCTTTGGGTGATGCTCATGTTTATATAGCTGGTGACTGTCGTCCTATGCCTTTTTCGAAAAGCGGTAACACGGCAAGGACGGAGGGCATGTATCTGGCTGAATTGGTTGCAGCCCGGGCCCGCGGGTCTGAAATTTTATGGAAAAGTCCCCACACGGTATGTTACTCTATGGTCAACACCCAACCCAATGAAGCAATTATGGTTGATGGCAAATATCAGTATGACAAAGCATCTGGCCAATGGGAACATTTTGAAAATTTCGCGCTAAATAAACGTAATAAAGTTATGGGAAAAAAAACTTTCGATTGGGCCGAGCAACAATTTCTTGATATGTTCAACTGATACACATTTACTTCTAGCAATATGCGTATGTAGTTTCAAAAGTCGCGAGTAATTATTTGAACGCGAAAAGTTAAACCTCCTCTTAAGTATTACGTTGTAATTTGGCTCTACAAAATATAATAACTAAATGGGTAGTGAGCCTACCCGTATAATCATATTTAAGGTAGTATATGGTTTGAGTTCATCCGATAAGAACATCATCAATATTGTTGTTTCCGATAAATCTCCACTAATTCAAGTGGGGCTTAGGACCCTGTTTGGCTGCGACAAACGTTTTGCACTGGTAGCTACAGCGGTAGATGGCGAACAATTTATGGAAGAAATTGGACGTATAGATTTTGATATTGGTATCATTGGTTGGGAAATGCCCTGTCTAAATGGACGTGGTGTGTTGAAAGAAATGGCTAACATAAATGGGCCAACCCCAAAAATAATAGTATATACAAGTAATGTAGCACCAGATGTGCCACGTCAGGTAATGCGGCTTGGTGGTGCTGGTTTTTGTCAAAAAAGCGAGAGTCCAGAACGTTTAATTGAGACTATCCTTGCTGTCTCTGAAGGTAGAATGGTATTCCCATTTATGGATATGAGCAAACCTGGGAATGATCCATTTGGACTGCTGACTGGTCGTGAGCAGGAATTGTTGATAGCTCTATCTGAGGGCAATACAAACATTCAAATAGCTAGCGAGCTAGACATTTCTCTCAATACAGTGAAATTTCACCTCAAGAATCTTTATAGCAAGCTTAATGTCAAGAATCGTGCGCAAGCAGTAGCAAGCTATCTGAAAGAGTATACTACAGTCTAGCTTGCCAGTTTTGGCCTGCCATCCTATTTTTTTCTTTAGTAGTTTTTTATTTCTATCCCAAGAAAGTTGAGCATGTTTGCGTGCTGAAAAAGGTCTTTTGGTGAATTTTTCAATAAGTAATTTTCTTGATTTTTTGAAGCAGATTCATAAATTACTTGAAGCGTGTATGATGGTTTAATCAATAAAATAAATACGTAAACAAGGAACTATCGATAAGCCAGTGTATGTGGAACCACGAGAAATTATCATAGGTGAGGGGCTATTGGTCTATTTGACCCTCCCAAGCACGACGTTTATGATAATAAATAAATTTGGGGTTTGAAAATCACATTATTACATTAAATATTCATTGTGGTTGAGTTGTGCTTAAAAAAAAAGTGAAATAAAGGCGCCAGTATCACTTAGCAAATGGACTTTGATGGTTTTAAGTTTTTCCAGTCGTTACGAACTTTCAAATATATTTTTTGAAAGTTTTTGCAGACACAAATAGTTGGTGTAAAAAATAGGGCACTTTTAATATGTTCGTCACTCAATGCATCAGGCTTTTAGGCATAAAGACCTATAACCCATAATAATTTTTAAAAGAGGAGTTAAACTGGAGCCTGTCTGCAACTTTGACAGCAGATTGAAATATAAACCAGCAATTCGCTACTGTTGACAGAGAGTGCTAACGCAATGGAATGCCATCATTTGAGAAGTATTGTGGGGAACTTCACGGATGAACTTAAAAATAATACCTCAAGACACTATAGCACATCACGCTATTTAATCTTTGGAGAGAACGGATAGATGACTACAACACATACCCAAATGGCTAACGCAATACGCTTTCTTTCTGCTGATGCTGTTCAAACGGCCAAGTCTGGACATCCAGGTATGCCCATGGGCATGGCCGATGTTGCTACTGTCCTATTCACAAAATTTCTGAAGTATGATCCAAAGGCTCCAAAATGGCACAATCGTGATCGCTTCGTACTGTCTGCTGGGCACGGCTCTATGTTAATCTATTCATTGTTGTACCTCACTGGTTATAAATGCTCACTCAATGATATAAAAAGCTTCCGTCAACTAGGCGCTAAGACTGCTGGTCACCCTGAGTTTGGTCACATTGACGGTGTTGAAACCACTACAGGCCCTCTAGGGCAGGGTATCACAATGTCAGTAGGCATGGCTTTATCAGAGAAAATGATGGCCAATCGCTTTGGTGATAAGGTTATAGACCACCACACCTACGTCATCGCTGGTGATGGTTGTTTAATGGAAGGCATTAGCCAGGAAGCTATTTCTCTTGCAGGCCATTTAAAACTCAACAAGATGATTGTTTTGTGGGATGACAATAAAATTAGTATTGATGGGAACACCAATCTTGCGACCTCTGAGGATCAGTGTGCCCGTTTTGAGGCCTCCGGTTGGGATTCCCAAAGGATTGATGGCCACGATCCTGCTGCAATTAGCAAGGCTATTGCTAAGGCAAAGAAGTCGAAGAAACCTTCTTTAATTGCCTGCAAAACTATCATAGGTTTTGGCGCTCCAACTAAGGGTGGTACGCATCATACTCATGGTGCTCCTTTGGGTGAAGATGAAATTTTGAAAATGCGTAAGGCGCTGAATTGGGAATACCCTGCTTATTTAATTCCTAAGGAAATTCTCATCGCCTGGCGCACTGCTGGTGCTCGCGGTGCTGTTGATCGTGCTGCTTGGGAAAAGAGGACCAAGCGTATGAAAAATGCTGATGAAATGAAAAAAATGGCTACTGGGAAGTTGCCAGCCGGCTGGACTACTAAGCTAAACACCTTTAAGAAAAAAATGGTTTCTGAACAGCCAAATTTGGCGACCCGTCAAGCTTCTGGTAAGGTGCTCGAAGTGTTAACCTCTACAATACCTGCGTTGATTGGTGGTTCTGCCGATCTTAGCGGATCAGTTAACACTATGACATCTTCGACAAAATCGTTGACCAATAAGGACTTTTCTGGTCGTTACATACATTATGGAGTTCGTGAACACGGTATGGGTGCAGTGATGAATGGCTTGACCCTTCATGGAGGTTTTATTCCGTATTCTGGTACTTTTGCCGTGTTTGCTGACTATATGAAGGGTGCTATGCGCTTGTCTGCTTTAATGGCTCAGCGTGTTGTTTACGTTTTGACCCATGATTCTATTGGTCTGGGTGAAGATGGGCCCACACACCAGCCAGTAGAAACTTTACCCATGCTACGTGCCTTACCAAACTTCAATGTCCTTCGTCCCTGTGATATAATAGAGACAGCTGAATGAAGGA
>Ga0209630_10000623_pt1 | contig 40639 bp, 40 predicted proteins | sample COG_01_FD_184745 | JGI IMG/M metagenome (GOLD analysis project Ga0209630, IMG submission 184745) | Pelagic Microbial community sample from North Sea - COGITO 998_met_01 (SPAdes) (version 2) | ecosystem: Environmental > Aquatic > Marine > Neritic zone/Coastal water | place: Helgoland, sampling...
CCTCAAGTTTTTTACTATGATCATTTGGAATAACTCTGTTGTAATCTGGAAATGTTCCATCAATTACTTTAGAGGTCAGTGTAATATCCACAGTTGCAAATCTTATTTTTGTTTCACTCACTGAAACCGCAATCTGCAAATCGTCATCATCTAAAAGTTTTCTAAGCTCAGAGACTGTCTTTTTTGGGACTATAACACCCGGCATTTCATTCGCTCCTGACGGTAGCGGTGCGTCAATACGCGCTAACCTATGACCATCAGTGGCGACGCACCTAAACACTTTTTTTCCCTTAGAATCAGCTATATGCATATAAACGCCATTTAAATAGTAACGAGTCTCTTCATTCGAAATCGCAAATTTTGATTTATCAAATAGTTTTCTAAGAAGACTCGAAGAGGCATAAAAATTTGATTCATAATCTGAAGAGGCCATTATAGGGAAGTCTTCCTTAGGAAGAGTTGCTAATGAAAAGTTCGATCTACCGGCTTCAACAATTAACCTTCCTGAAATTCCATCATCAGCCAACGACACAGAGGAACCATCTGGTAGTTTTCTAACTATCTCATGTAACGTTGTAGCAGAAACTGTAGTAGCTCCATTTTTTTCTACTTGAGCAGCTGCATGATCAATAATTTCTATATCTAAGTCCGTGGCACGAAAACTTACTTTATTATTTTCTGCTTCTATTAAAACATTTCCAAGTATTGGAATCGTATTTCTTCTCTCCACAACTGACTGTGTCTGACTAACCGCTTTTAGAAGCGCGCCTCTTTCAATACTAAACTTCATCACTAATCTCTCTTAAACCGTCGGGTATTAAATGCTACAGATATATTTAAGCAATGCAATAACTTTTCGAATATAAAAAAATTATTAAGCCTCTAACATTCTTCTCAAGAGCTCAGCATCATCTGACACCTGACTATCTTGAGATTTTAATTCTTCTATTTTTTTGACTGCGTGCATGACAGTTGTGTGATCTCTATTACCAAATTGTTTTCCAATTTCAGGATAAGAGCGTGACGTCATGTTTTTTGAAAGATACATTGCCATCTGTCTTGGTCGCGCAATATTCCTAGATCTCCTAGGTGAGAGAAGGTCAGACATCCTCACATTATAATAGTGACATATTTTTTTCATAATCTCGTCCATAGTCACTTTGCGATCTGATGCCCTTAGAATATCGGCTAAGCTTTCTTGAGCCATATCTAAAGTAATTTGTCGTCCAACTAGTGAAGAAAATGCGAACAATCTAGTTAATGCACCTTCCAATACACGGACATTAGTTGTAATTTTATGTGCTAAAAACTCCAAAACTCCATTCGCTATGTCTAAGTCGGTGTATTTTAAACGATAATTTTGAACTTTTTCTTGAAGAATCCCTAGGCGTAACTCGTAGTCCGTTGGATGTAAATCTACCACTAAACCACACTGTAATCTTGATCTAATTCGTTCTTCTAATCCATCAATCTCACCAGGAGCACGATCAGCTGAAATTACAATCTGCTTTTTTTGATCGATCAGTGCGTTAAAAGTATGAAAGAATTCATCTTGTGTGCTCTCTTTACCAGCAATAAACTGAACATCATCAACCATAAGAACATCCACAGACCTAAAGATCTCTTTGAAATTCATCATTTGTTTGTCACGCAATGCTTGAATGAACCTATACATAAATTGTTCAGCACTAAGATAAACAACTTTTAAATCAGGTGACATGTGTTGCAACTCGACCGAGATAGCATGCATCAAGTGAGTTTTACCTAAACCAACACCTCCATAAAGAAAAAGTGGGTTAAAAGCAGCTGAGTCACCTGTAGAAACTCTCCGCGCTGCTGCATGAGCAAGTTCATTTGGTTTTCCAACTACAAAACGCTCAAAAGTAAATCTAGAATCCAAAGAAGCTCCTAAGGTATTCTTATTCGATAAAGTTTGTACTTTGGTCGGCACCTGAGGGAGAGATTTCTCTGGTTCAGTCAGGGATATTTGATTATCTTTTATCTTAAACTCAATTCGATCAATTTTTAGGCCTAAACGCATAGCTTGACCCTTGATCTCGTCTCCGTAATTCCTTGACACCCAATCACCCTGAAAGCGAGTTGTAACGGTAAGCTCTAACAGTCCATCTTCATATGATATAAAATTCAAAGGCTTTATCCAGGTTTGAAAGCTGTTTTTACCAACTATCTTCTCTAAACGTTCACTTAATTGGGCCCAAATTTTCTTTGTCATAAAAATTCCATTAATAACTTGTAAATAATGTTTCCGAAGAAACACCACCGTATTTACTGAAATCAATTAAAGAATATTCAACCTAGACAGACTTAATGCCCTACGAAATGCTTAGCTTTAGTATACATACCCATATACTCGCTAAAACTAGCGTCCATGATTGATTCTCTCCCCAGATGAATTCAATTTGTTAATTTGTGACATCGTATCTAGGTTCAATCAAGTGAACTTTGCTCTTGACTGTAAAAAAAAACAATCGAATCTATTTTTTAGATTAATTTGTCACGCAAAAAAAAACGCGCCCACTAAGAGGCGCGTAGAATAATAGCTAAAATACTTAAAATGACTTACTAATCTACTAGGGCCTTAACTCTAGAAGACAATCTAGACATTTTCCTTGAAGCAGTGTTTTTGTGCATTATACCTTTGGAAACACCCCTCATCAACTCTGGTTGCACAACCTTGAGAGCTTGCTGAGCAATACCCTTATCTCCCGACTCTAAGGCTTCATCAACTTTCTTCAAATAAGTTCTTATTCTAGATCTACGTGCTTTGTTTACTTCTGTTCGTCTTTCTATCTGACGAGCACGTTTTTTTGCCTGAGCCGAATTTGCCATTTATATGTTCCTGATTGTGATGGTACATTACTAAAGACAGGCTTTTAAGCCTTCATACTTGACAAGTCAACGGACAACTTAGTTATTTATCTCTAAATCTTGGTTCTCTTTTTTCAACAAAAGCATTCATTCCTTCTGTCTGATCATCAGTTGCAAATAATGAATGGAATAGGCGTCTTTCAAATAACAATCCCTCACTCAAAGAAACTTCAAAACTCCGATTAACAGACTCCTTAATCATTCTGGAAGAGGTAAGTGGTTTCTCAGCTATTTTTGCAGCTATTGCGAAAACCTCTTTCATCAAAGTCTTTTTTGGAAAAACCTGACTCACTAAACCGCACCGTTCAGCCTCATCACTATTCATAAAGCGTCCTGTTAAGTTCATATCCATAGATTTTGATTTTCCAATAAAACGAGTAAGTCTTTGACTACCACCCAAGCCTGCCATTACACCTAAATTAATTTCAGGTTGGCCAAACTGAGCATTATCAGACGCTATTATAAAATCACACATCATGGCAAGTTCACAACCACCTCCAAGAGCGTATCCGGAAACAGCCGCAATAATTGGTTTGCGAATTCTCAAGAAATTATTTTGAAAGTCCCCCATAAAGTCTTCGTTAGATACTGAATTGAAGTCTTTCGTTGCCATCTCAGTTATGTCAGCACCAGCAGCAAAAGCCTTTTCAGAACCTGTTAAAATAATCACTCTAACTTTATTACTATCATCAAACTCTCTTAAAGAGTCTCCTAATTCTTTTATGAGTTCAGCATTAAGAGAATTTAATGCGTCTGGTCTGTTCAATCCAATTAACCCTATATGATCTTGGACTTCTGTAATAATAGTCTTATATGGCATGTCATCCCCTTAACATTTCTGAACTCTTTACTTAACAGTTATATTTTAAGATTCAAATTACCTTTGACAGTTTGAACAATAAAAAGTTGATCTGCCTGATTGAATTACTCTTTTTATGATAGTTGGACAATTATCGTTAACGCAATTTTCACCCTCACGACCATATACAGCAAAGTTATGCTGAAAGTAACCTAGTTCACCATTAGTTTGACGATGATCTTTCAATGATGATCCCCCCGCCTCGATTGCCTCAATTAAAACAGATCTAATAAATTTAACTAATCTTTCAATTTCTTTCATTTCTAATTTATTAGTATCTTTTTGTGGTGAAACACCCGAACTAAACAAAATTTCACAAACGTATATATTACCCAGTCCCGCTACAATTAGTTGATCAAGAAGTGTGGTTTTTATAGCAGTATTTTTATTCTTAAAACGAGTAAAAAAATACTCCGCATTCAAGCCGTTTCCTAATGGCTCAGGTCCTAAACGCTTTAAAAGCCAATGTTTGTCTAGGGTTTTAGTTGGCGCCATGTCCATCGCACCAAATCGACGTGCATCATTAAAAGTAATAAGAGTTCCATTCTGCATATGAAAAATCACATGGTCGTGTTTTTCAAATATATTGGAATTGTAATTAAAAATTCCTTTATTAGTAGTATCAATTAAAATTCTTCCCGACATTCCTAAGTGAATTATGATTGTCTGATCTGAGCTTAAGTCAATTAATATGTATTTCGCTCGCCTTCGGACACCTATTACTCTATTACCATTTGCTCTATCTGCCATGTCTTTAGGAAAAGGCCACCTCAAATCGTTTCTTCGAAGCTCTAACTTATTTATAATATTTCCATCCATAGCTGGCCTTAATCCACTACAGACAGTCTCTACTTCAGGTAATTCGGGCATTTTCTCTCCATAAGTTTTACCTGATGCATTGTATCCTCGCCGTGGAGAACTATAAAGAGGGTTGTTAATTTAAATAGCGAAGTGACATGTCTGAGAGAAAAAGTGCGCATACACATTTTGGTTACCAAAACGTACCTGAGGAAAATAAGTCAGGTTTAGTTAAAGAGGTGTTCAATAATGTCTCCTCTAAATATGATGTTATGAATGACTTAATGTCTGTTGGGATACATAGGGTTTGGAAAAATACCCTGATCAATTGGCTAGCACCTAAAGAGAATCAAAACCTTTTAGATGTTGCCGGGGGAACAGGGGATATAGCCACACGTTTTTTAAACCAGGCAAAAAGTGGAAACGCAACTATTCTTGATATGACAGAATCTATGCTTCAGGAGGGAACAAAAAGAATTACTAATAGCTCACTTAGCTCTAGAATGAGGTGGGTGGTAGGTGATGCAATGGCATTACCATTCAAAAAAAATACCTTTGATATTTATACTATTAGTTTTGGCATACGAAATATTACAAAAATAGATAAAGCATTATCAGAAGCTTTTAGGGTGCTCAAACCTGGGGGAAGAATCATGATTTTAGAGTTCTCAAAATTACCAAATCCGATGATGCAAAAAGCATACGACCTATATTCTTTTAATGTAATCCCGAAAATCGGCGAAATAGTGGTTGGGGATAAAGATAGTTACCAATATTTAGTCGAATCGATAAGGAAATTCCCAGACCAAGTATCTTTTGCTAACATGATCACCGAAGCGGGGTTTGAGAACGTAAAGTTTCGTAATTTGACTTTTGGTGTTGCAGCGTTACATTCAGGATGGAAAATATAAATGAGAGGTCCACACAACATTTGGAGATTGGTTAGGACCGGAGCGACCTTAGAACGCACAGGGGCAATGCACGTTATATTAGATGCGTTTAGTGCCCCTACTTCTCTAAGAATTTTGGCCAGAGTTCTTGGCTGGCCGTTCAAATGGTTTGGTCTAAAAGGAGATTTAAATTTACCTCCCGCAACACGCGCACTTACTGCTCTTGGTCCTGCTTACATAAAGTTTGGGCAGATCTTATCAACCAGGCCAGATGTGGTTGGCGTTGCCTTAGCAAAGCAACTCCGAGTACTTCAAGACAGGCTTCCACCATTTTCTTCAGAAATAGCAAAAAGAACAATTGAGTCAGAACTAAGTAAACCAGTAGATAAATTATTTAGTAGCTTTTCTGATCCTGTGGCAGCAGCTTCAATTGCTCAAGTGCACAAGGCAACAATATTGGATACTAATGAAATTGTTGCCATTAAAGTTTTAAGACCTGGAATAGAAAAAGCCTTTCGAAAAGACATAGATGCATTTTACTTAGCCGCAAGAATTATCGAACTTATCTCTCCCTCTGCAAGAAGACTAAAGCCCACAGAAGTAATTAAACATTTTGATCATGTGGTTCAAGGTGAACTTGATTTGAAGCTAGAGGCCGCTGCAGCGGGGGAATATAGATCAACAGCTAGCCAAGATATCGGCTTTAGTGTTCCCAAAGCTCATTTTATTTATACTTCTAAGAGGGTATTGACCATGGACTGGGTTGATGGAATTCCTTTTGGCGATACAAAAGCAATAAATGATGCAGGACATGATAAGAAAGTTTTAAGCGAACGTTTACTGAAAGTCTTCTTAAGGCAGGCTCTAAACGACGGGTACTTTCATGCAGACTTACATCAAGGAAATATGAAAATCAGTCCATCAGGTGATATAGTTGTTTATGATTTTGGAATAATGGGTAGAATAGACGAATACACTCGACGAGTTTATGCGGAAATACTCATTGGATTTATAAAAAAGGACTACATGAGGGTTGCAGAAGTCCATTTTGAAGCTGGTTATGTCTCAAATGATCAAGATATAAATGAATTTTCACAAGCATTACGCGCTGCCGGAGAACCAATATTTGGAATGGACGCCAATCAAATCTCTATGGGTAAATTATTAACATATTTATTTGAGGTTACTCAACGTTTTGGAATGGAAACTAGAACTGAATTAATTTTATTACAACGAACTATGGTCGTAGTGGAGGGGGTCTGCAGGTCGCTGTATCCTCAAATTAATATCTGGGAGGTTGCGCAACCAGTTGTGCAAGACTACATAAACAAAAGTGTTGGGCCAAAAGCACTCCTTAATGACATAATAAAGACGGGAAAAGTAATGTCTAGGTTTGGGCCAAAACTCCCAAAATTAATAGAAGCTATGTTAAATGACCAAGTTAATAGTTCCAAGCAAAAACAAACTTCGTATAAAAGCAAAAAAACTTTAAATGTCTTCGTGATGGGGGCCTTTTTTGGAACTTTGGTGGCAATAGGCCTCGGCCTCATTTAAGTAGTGATAGAGAATATAAATTATCAATCACAAAATTGATGCTAAATAGAGCTCGTGAGCCTTATTGACATTTTCATGATTAATTTCGAAACCCAATCCAGAACCAGAAAGAACTGCCATTTTTCCATTTTTTAAATCAAGGATTGAGTTGTCAATAATATCCCATTCTAGGAAATGATTCATAAATTGATTTCCATCATCCAAATTGGGTAAAACAGAGGCTACTTGATTGGCCGCACATGTAGTAATTCCTGTTTCATAAAGCCCATGGATATTAATATTTATCCGAGCTGTTTCAGCAATTCTACCGCATGTTACAAATTTATTAAGGCCTCCTGTTTCATGCAAGCCCAAAACAATTAGATCTGCTGCTTCTTCTTTACAGACATCGAAACAGTCTTGTGGAGTAAATACTAACTGGTCTGCCGCAATTGGAATCGAACACTGATTGCGGGCCTGCCTTAAAGCTGAAATACTCTCACAATGAGTTGGTTGTTCAATGCATTCTATGTTGCAATCTACAACTTCAGGAAGAATTTGCCTCATTTCAAAGGTATCCCAGTGCTCATTTGGATCCACTCGTAATCTTTTATTAGGTCCAATTGCCAACCGAACTGCCTTTATAATTTCTATATCATTTTTAACTCCAGTACCTACTTTAATATAGATTACATCGTGACCCTTCTCAGAAAAAGTTTTGGCGTTAGTGGCAATTTCTTTAGGGCTCTTACCCTGAGGAAACCCAAAATAACTGATTTCATCACGTACTGCTCCACCAAAAAAATGATTTACTGGGCACTCATACGCTTTTCCGACGATATCCCAAAGAGCCATCTCAAGCCCTGCCATCACTTGAGCTCCAAATCGTGGAGAACTACATGTCCCTCTTGCTTTAAACAAAGCATGATAAACCTTTTCCATAATCTTCGAAATGTGAAAAGGGTTTTCTCCAATTAAAAATTTTGATGCTTCATTTATAAAAGCAAGAACACCTTGTGGAGACGGCGTTGAAATACTTTCTCCATACCCTATTAAACCAGAGTCTGTTTTAATTTCAACAAGCAACACGCCTGCCCCATGCATAACTCCCTGTGCCCAATAGTACGGTTCTTTATAAGGAACAATCAGTGGCGTAGCCTTAACATCAGTAATTATCATTATTTTTATTCCTTTTCTTTTTCATCTTAAATTTATTGATACCCCTAAGACTTTTTTCATTATAAAAAAATGTATTTATTTATAATTTTAAATTTTCTCCAATAAATTTCTTAATTCTTTTTTTAGTACTTTCCCATAATTATTTTTAGGTAAAGAATCTAAAAATATGTATTCTCTTGGTCTCTTGAATCGAGATATTCTTTCAATACAAAATGAGTCTAAATCATCAAAAGTTATTTCTGTTCCAACAATAAATGCAACTACAATCTCTCCCCATTCAAGATCCATTTTCCCGACAACAGACGCCTCAAATACGTTTGGGCATTGAATAAGAACATCCTCTACCTCCCTTGGATAGATATTTGAACCACCAGAAATTATCAAATCTTTAGATCTACCTTCCAACATAATATACCCACTGGAATCAATACGTCCCAAGTCTCCAGTTTTTAACCATCCATCAGTTAAGGTACTTTCTGTTGCAGTAGGATTATTCCAATACCCCAACATTACTGGAGCGCCATGAACACATATTTCTCCAATCTGATTCACTGGAAGCACATTTCCATTAGGGTCTTTTATAGCAACATCTACTACACTTTGTTTTCTTCCAACACTAGATACTCGCTCTCTCCAATTCCAGCTCTCTCTATCCGAAATTTCATCTCTTTTTAGTGCGGAAATAGCCATGGGGCATTCGCCTTGTCCAAATATTTGTACAAATCGTGGGCCCATGATTTTTACAGCATGAATAATGTCTGCGAGATACATTGGACCTCCCCCATAGATGATGGTTCTAATACCTTCCACAGAACTCATACTTTTTTCGGCTTCTTTTACTAATTTATTAACCATAGTTGGCGCTAAAAACATACAAACATGTTTCAATTTTGAACTTAGGTTAAGAATTTCTAACGGCTCAAACCTACCTGAAACTGGAACTGAATGCCCTGCTCCACATTTTACAAATATAACATTGTAAAGGCCTGCGCCGTGAGACATCGGAGCAGCGTACAATGCAGTATCCAATTCATTTACAGAATCCACATCAAATAAATAACCATTAACCATACTTTGTAAGTTATTAGATGTAAGCATTACCCCTTTGGGATTTCCAGTCGTTCCTGATGTATAAAAAAGCCACACTAGGTCATTATTTTTTATTTTTACTGGCTTAACCTTACTATTAAGTAAGTATAAATTCTTATAGTTAGGGTTTAAGACAGAGATTACTAATAAATTTAAATGGTTTTCTACACTGGGCTCGAACTGTTTATCATCATCTGTGAACACTACTTTTGCACCAGAATCTTTAATAATCCATATTGCTTCATCTATATGAAGTTTACTGTTAATTGGGACTACGACCCCTCCTAAATACCAAACAGCATAGATTATTTCAAGATACTCTGTTGAATTCGGCATAAATATAGCAACCCTGTCACCCTTCACAATTTTATTAATATTATTTAGATAGTAAGAAATTGAAGCAGCTCTATCATTAAAGGTTTTATAATTAGCGCAACATTTGGTACCTTTTAATAAAGCTTGTTTTTCTGGATACAGACTTGCACTTTTTATCAGCCATTTTGCTAGATTCATGACTTTTTATCCCGATATTTTATAAGAAATTTACTACTTTTTATAAAAATTAATAAAGACAACATATATAAAACATCTTTAAAGTAAATTAATTAAACTATACTAATTAATAAAGAAAAATAATTGTTTGCGATAGGAGTTTCATGCCTAATAAAAAATTTACTGGCCTCAGAGAAACAGAAACTTCCGAAATAAAGGGGTTTAGGAAGCTTTCCCCTCGTGCACGTATTGAGCTTCTAAAACAGAAAACTAACCTTTTAGACAAAGAGTGGTTGACTATATCTGACCAGAAGAATTTCTCATTAGATATAGCTAATGGGATGATTGAAAATGTGGTTGGAACTTTTCAAATCCCTTTAGGTATTGCAACTAATTTTCTTATTAACAACAATGACTATTTGATTCCCATGGCGGTAGAAGAGCCCTCAGTTATAGCAGCAGCTTCTCACATGGCTAAGCTTGTTAGGAAATCAGGCGGATTTAAAACTACCAGTACTGATCCAATAATGAGAGCGCAAATACAGCTTTTAGATATTGTGGATTCAGAAGTAGCAAAAAAAGTACTCTTGGACTTTAAAGCAGATATAATTTCTTTGGCTAACTCAAAAGATAAAACATTAGTACGCCTTGGAGGTGGGTGTAAATCTATCGAGGTAGAAACATTTCTAGAGACCTTAGTTGGTCCAATGACAGTATTACATCTTCTAGTAGATGTTCGTGATGCAATGGGTGCTAATACCGTGAATGCAATGGCTGAAACAGTCGCTCCACTTTTAGAACAAATTACTGGTGGCCGAGCTAAGTTAAAAATCCTGTCTAACTTAACCGATTTACGTTTAGCAAGAGCTGATATCAAGATACCAGTCTCGGATCTTTCTTTCAGTAATTTCTCTGGCGAAATAGTTGCAAAAGGAATTATTGAAGCTTATGCACTTGCTCAGGTAGACCCATATCGCGCTGCAACACATAATAAGGGTATTATGAACGGGGTAGACTCCGTAGTTTTAGCTACTGGCAATGATTGGCGTGCCATTGAAGCGGGAGCCCATGCCTGGGCAGCTAGAGGTGGATCATATGCTCCACTCTCTACTTGGAAATTAGATAGTGCCGGTCACTTAATAGGTTCAATCGAATTACCTTTAGCAGTGGGGTTAATAGGCGGTGCCACAAAGACACACCCTACATCAAGAGCGTGTATTAATTTATTAGGTGTGCAATCTGCATCCGAACTTTCTGAGGTATTAGCAGCTGTTGGATTAGCTCAAAATATGGGTGCTTTAAGAGCATTAGCTACAGAAGGCATACAAAAAGGCCACATGTCGTTGCACGCTCGTAATATTGCTTTAGCGGCTGGCGTCACTGACCCTGATATTGATTTAGTCTGCGAGTATATGATTAGAGCAAATAACATTAGTGTGGATGAAGCAATTAAATATTCATCAAAAATTAACCCTACTGGTCATCGGGACCCTAATTAGCATTATGACACCTATTAAGCTAAAAAAATAAATAGATTACTAATAAAATTTTACTGATGCACCTTCTAAATTAATACCAGTTATTTCCGTACTCCAATTTTGATTTACTCCTATCGGGTGGGCACCTGTTAAGGTTCCCGTCGTAACTATATCCCCTGGTTTAAGTATTAGACTATGATCAATGTTTTTCTCATAGTTCAAAATATGCCTTAAAGCTTCTAATGGCCCACAACCTAGAACATTAGAAGCTGTGCCTTGATCAACCACCTCTCCATTAAGAGACAAATTTATATTAAAAGTTGACAACTCCTTTAACCACAAATTTCTATCTGTTTCAAAGACCTCGTGGAATGGGCCATGCAATAACGCACCATGGAGCCCAAAAGCAGCAATTGTATCCACCATTTTAAAGTTCCAGCCCTTAAAAATCGAGTGCACAACCTCAAAACCATGTGCGATTGAAGAGATACAACCCAAGAGTTCATAATCACCCATATTTGAATCTGGGACTTCACTTAATTTAAAAATGATTTCTGGCTCTATTCTTGGTTCTAAGAACTTTTGGATAGAGAGCCCACTTTCTAACGGTAAAACTGTGGTGTCATACATTGCTCCTACCATCGGAGCTGTAGCGTTGTACTCATCCCAGATATTACGATTTGTGAATCCTATTTTAACACCAACAATCTTTTCATCTTGCAGTAATCTTTGTTTCTCAATTTCTTCTGCTATCCTATACGCATCTTTCATATCAAGATCTGGGTATGAATCAGAAATTAATTCTATATGACTGCCATCTTCAAAGGCTGTCATTATCTTTAACGCATACTCTTGTATAAGGGATAGTTCCATTGCCTCAAAACTTTCATAGAAAGATGTGATTTAAAACTTTGATTTTTTTTTACTTTTTTAATAAAATAATCTGTTAACGACCTCTAAGTTTTCTTAATATCATCCCAATCCCATAACGCGGCGAAGGGTCATAAAGATGACATAAAAATGTTAACCTTTGCTGAGCTTTATCTGATACATAATTATTTCCATGCAACGTGGTAATACCCATAAATGCGAGTGGCCTGTAATCATCAAAATACTCTGTTATAACTTTCATTCTTTGTGAAAGAGTAATAAACCCTTCTTCTGACGCATATTTTTTCCAATAGGCTTTTTGAATTATATTTTTTAATTCGGCCTTTGGGAATTTTCGAGCATTTGGAACTGCCTTCAATTCACCCCTCTCATTGCCTTCCCCTTCAGCCAAAGGTATTTTAACTGGCAAAACTATGGTTAATAGATGTGAATCAAAGTGGGCTCTATACTTTTCAGAAGACTGACCAGGGTTAACTTTCCTCGCCACGTAATACCGATCATCTTTATTGATTTTAACTTTAAGATCCTGAATTGCCCTTTCATAGAATTTTTCGAATAGTGTTTCCAGCTCCATTAATTCCATAAGTTTCAAATGTGCTTTATTATTTGTGGAGTAAGTTTTATCCTTAATTTCATTCATAGCTTGCTCTGCAATCTTATACTCATCAATTAAGCCTTTTATTGATGGCAGATATCCATACCCCGTAGTAAAAATATTATCACAAACTTCATCCACATTAAATTTATATAACTTGCTCATCAAAAACACTTTCATGGGTTATTTTATAACAATCATGAATAATGAGTATCAGAATTTTTTAAAGCATTCTATAATTTTCTTGAAGAACTTCATCATAGTTTACCGTAAAAAACAACCAGACTGCTTGTAAAGTATCAAAAAAGTAACGCAAAGACTTCAAAATTTCGTTACCAAACCTTTCAAAATCTAATAAAGTGGTTCTTTAAAGGAAAGACAAAACTAAAAAAAAATACTGCTTGTTCTAATATTACAGTTCTATACAAGTGGATTCAAAGTACTGTACAAATATTTCTGATGGATAGAACTAAAATGCTGAGATCATTAAATTTAAAAGATCAAGTTTTTTTAGTACTTTTTTCAATTATACCTATATTAGGATCTTTATCGCTAGGTCTAATTTTGTGCTTTTTTATTTTTTTAAGCATATACTTTTTATTTCAAAAAAATAAACAACCCTCATTAAAGTTGTTTAAAAAAATTGGTCTAATTTTTATACTCTATTTTCTGTACTATTCAATTCATGGAACTTTTTTTACTATAAATTTCTCTCAACATATCCATGATTTAGGTAAGATAGTTCCAATTTTTATTATAGGAATTTTTGCATTGACTTTGCAAACAACTACATTTTCTTTAAGTTATAGAAGTATTAGCAATATGGCAGTTTGGGGGATTTACTTGACGACAACTTTGGCATTAATTTTTCTTTATTTTGAACCTGATGTAAGCCTCTTTGGAGAGAAATTAGCTAATAAAACAGGTGTTGTAGGTCGGCTAGAAATGGGGACGGGTAACGCACTACCTTTTGCAACAATTTTTATAACCTTTGCATTTCTGTCTTGTCTTTCAATCGATAAAAAAAGCTTTTTGGAGAAGGTTTTATCCTACTTAGCCCTAATCATCGCTTTACTAGTGACTATCATTTGGAATGGCTCAAGAGGACCAATTCTAGTTATGTTAGCTACTTTACCACTGTTACTGTGGTATTTAAGTACACTAAATCTCGGGAAAAAGAAATGGTTCTACCCTTTATTTACGGCATTTGTATTCCTCTCTGTCGGATTAATAGTTTGGACTCTTTATAAATTTAATTTTAATCATACTTTGAGTTACAATGTTGTTTCAAATATGACCAACGGTATAAAGCAACTATTTATTGATGGCGAATTTGATGGTTCGGTAGGTACTCGCTTAACATTGTATAGCACGAGTTTAAAAGCTTTCAGCACTGAACCACTTTTAGGGTTTGGTATAGGAAATATCTTTGACGCTATACGAACCTTTCTACCTATCGGAAAGAGCTACAATTATTCTCATTTACATAATATGTTTTTGAACCATCTTATAGCAGGAGGTATGTTAGGGTTACCATTTTTATTCGCATTGATTTTTTCTCCTTTAATTATTTTAAAAACTAAAGGGCACAAAGTTTCAAACGAAGCCATATATATTGGGTTACTAATAGTTTTTGTTATCCTTGGAACTGGAATGAGCAATGTTCTTTTTTTTCATGACCTTTTAGCCGGTTTCTTCTCAACTTTAATATTGCTATCTGCAATTGCATTATGCAACGATCAAACGCCGTCAAAAAATACACTCAAACATGATACAGATTGATATAAGTAAATACCTAAAGTAATTCAATTTACAATTAACTGGAAAATTTATTAGGAAGAGAATTTGATAACAAAAATTAGTCTGTGTATTTTTATTGTCTCATTAATAACTTCTTTAGTTATTTTAGCAACGAAGAAATATCATCTAAAATTTACTGCCAAAGGCCATTTACCAAACTCGCCTCAATCTTCTCATAGAAAACCCACCTCAAGAATTGGCGGCTTAAGTGTTATATTTGGATTTCTTGCGGGTGTGATATTGATCAGTGACGCTGAAGTAAGTAGACTAGCAATGTTACTTAGTCTATCAGCAATTCCAGTTTTCATAGGTGGTTTTGGTGAGGACATAGGCTTTAATATCAAACCAAAATTTCGCCTAATTCTTTCATTTTTATCCGCACTTATTGCTGGTTTGTTATTAGAAATTTGGATCCCTCGAATAGGCATACCATATTTTAATTATATTACTGATTTCGTTCCAACAGCGATAATTTTAACAATTTTAATATCTGCTGGTGTCAGCCACTCGATCAATTTAATCGATGGTTTAAATGGCCTAGCACTCGGAGTGTCCTTGTTGATAGCTTTGGGGCTAGCCGGTATAGCATACAGTAAGAATGACTTAGTGTTAGTTGTGATTATTGGTTTTATAATCTTTAGTATACTAGGATTGTTAGTATTAAACTTTCCATTTGGAAAAATATTTTTAGGCGATGCTGGTGCCTATTCTATAGGTCATGTCTTAACATGGGTTTCAATTTTACTTATCAGCAGACATGAAGATATAGCACCTTTCGCGATACTTTTGATCTTCTTTTGGCCAGTAACCGATATGATCTTTGCTATTTGCAGGCGTTACTTTAGTGGAAAGCCTTTAGGTCAACCAGATAAATTACATTACCATCAGCTTATAATGAGAATTTTGGAAATTTTTTGGTTTGGAGATAAGAAGCAAAATGTTACAAACCCTTTGGCAACTTTAATAATTCTTCCACTGGCCGCCACACCCGTAGTAGTAGCTCAGTTTACGTGGAAATTTGGTGACAAAATAGCATTAGCTGCATTTATAGGTTCAATATTATTTTTTTTAACCACGTACTTTATTTCACTATTAGTCTCTAAAAAATTTATACCTAACCATAATAATTAAACCAACAATTGTTAAAGTTTAATAGTACTGATTTCTATATTTTTCTTTCAAATAGATTACAAATGAACTTCTCTAGTTTCTCAAAAATATTTTATAATATATCTGAAATAAATAACTGGGAAAAATATATGCTCCTAATCTTAACAAAATATTAGCTGACAACTGAAATAGGCCTATATAATTAACTCGATACATTTTATAACAAAGGCTTAACTCATTTTTTAAATGAACAAAAAATCGTCGTTGCTTTAGCATATTGTTGCCAACTCTCACTTTAACCAAGATTTCAGGAATATTAATTATTACCGAACCTTTAGTAAGCATTTTAACAATGAGTTCCCAATCCTCACAGGATCGAAGGGACGAGTAACCTCCTGCCTTATAATAACTTTCTCTTCGAAACATAAGGGTAACATGATTAATAGGGTTTCGCCATTTTGAACGGGGGATTATATCTTTAGAATATAGCGGCACTTTTCGAACTTGCAAAAGATCGCCTGGTAACTTGTTGAACTCTTCGATCCAACCACCTACTACGTCAATATCATTAAACTACTTTTCTTCTTTTCTAAAAATGAAACCTCTTCTATTGTACGGTAGTCTACTACTTTAGCCTCTCGATCTAACAGCGGTATAGCTCGCAATTTTGTGACTAAAAACCTTTTTCTTAATTCACTATTTGAACTGTGTATCCACATTGAAACCGGCTCTTTATTCATAATTACTCGAACACTTATATCAACATTAAGGCCCTCACCCAAACCTCTTCGTATATCAGCATCCGTAACAGTTCCTACTAGTTTAAACTCGGAGTCGCAGATAAAAACAATATTCATATTGCTTTCGTTTAGTAACTTAATTGCATCCATTACAATCGAGTCGCTTCGTAAGCACATTTTTTTACATTGTATTTCAATTTATAATGCTCCTAGGCGAACCAGTATAACTATTATACAAACAGTCTGTTAATTTTACGGAGGTTATATAACTATCAATGCTTACTAGTGAATGTTGTTCTTTATTTATTGCAAAACAAAATTCTTTCATTTGTCTTTTTAATCCAGGTTTAAACAAATCGTCATCGTCACATTTATTTAGAATCTCTTTAATTTGGCTTGGATAGGTTTGTATTTCTAAATTCTCGATAGGATGTAATTCTAGGAAATGCGATCGAGTTAAAATATCTAGAGACCACGGTCCTGGAGCATTCCATATTGAATGATAGATGCCAGTATCTCCACTATCAAATCTAAGAACAGAATATGAAAAAAATGAAGTGCCAAACTGCCAAGGAACTATGTTGTCAACACTTTCTAATTTCCCTCTACAGAAAAAGTTAAATAAATCTATCAAATAGATTGAGTTTGCAAAATGCCATCGATCACATACTTTTTTTTCCGCCCTTGCTCTAAAGCTGAACTGGGATCCTCTTGATCCACTATTTTAATTACTCTTTCTCCATCTATCTTATCAATGACATGTTTTGCGGTTTGAACACTAGAATAGTGGCGCCTATTCATTCCAACAAAAAAATCGCTATTATTCTCTTTAACTTTTTATTTAATTCGCAATGTGGTAGCCAAATCCAAACCAATAGGTTTTTCTACCAAAAGTGTCCATGGGTACTGTATTGCCTCCAAACAGACAGTCTCAGTAGATAATTCATTTACCGCTATTATTACTCCATCAGCACTAGTCTGATTGTAGAGTTCTCGAATATTATTAAAAACTGCTGGAATCTTAAAGTTTTCTGCTAACATCTTTGCCTTCGATATGGTTCTACTCATGACACCAACAACCTCCACATCAGGCATGCCGTCCAAAACTTTCAAATGAGCTGAAGCCATGTTGCCTGCACCAATAATAGCTATCTTCATAAATCTGCTTTCATATTAAATTTGATAGTAATTTTTATACCAGTTAACAAAGTTATTTACGCCTGTGTGTAACTCAGTCTGTGGGACGTAGTTTGTTAAATTTCGTAATAAAGAAATATCTGCCCAAGTTTTTGGTACATCTCCCGGTTGGATTTCCAGGTATTTCTTTTGAGCTAACATACCAGTTGCACGCTCTATTGAAAAAATAAAATCTGTTAATTTAATTGGATTTTCGGAAGCAATATTAACAGATCTCCAGGGGGCAATTGAAGAAAGGCTATCTCCCTCAATCTTGGATGGTTTTATACCTGGTATATTATTTATCAGCCGTTTGATACTTTCCACCAGATCATCAACATAGACAAAGTCTCGGTACATATTGCCTTGATTATAAATTTCTATTTCCTTCCCCTCAAAGATTGCTTGAGTAAATTTGAACAACGCCATATCTGGTCTACCCCACGGGCCATATGCCGTAAAAAAGCGAAAACTCGTTGTAGGGATTTTGAACAAGTGCGAATAAGAATGAGTAATAGCCTCACACGCCTTTTTTGTTGCTGCATAAAGTGACATTTGCAAATCTGTTCTCTGGGTCTCAACAAAAGGCATAACGGTATTTCCCCCATAAACCGATGATGTGGAAGCAAACAATAAATGTTTACACCCAAAATTACGAGCCATTTCAACGATATTGAATGTACCAATAATATTTGCATCAATATAAGAACGTGGGCTTTCAATAGAGTAACGTACGCCTGCTTGGGCAGCGAGGTGAATAATTACCTCAGGCATTTCAGACAAAAATATTTTATGCAAGTCTTGTTCATTTTCTATACTAGTTTCTTGGAATACAAACTGATCATATTTCTCTAATAGCTTGTTTCGCGCCCTTTTAATATTGACGTCATAATACTCAGTCATTGCATCAATCCCAACAACTGATGAACCATTTTCTAATAATAGTTTAGCCAGGTGGTACCCTATAAAACCCGCAGATCCCGTGATCAATACCTTCATTATCGGTCCTTTCTACTCCAATTAATACTCTCTTTTGACTGCAAAGTAATTAGGTATACTTATATGACCAAAAGTAATGTAACCTATCAATAGATTACAATCTATCAAATCTTTTTTCTTTTTAACAACTATCAATTTAAGATATTATTAGTTTGTATTTTATAGAATAGTAGTCACCAGATTCTACACAAATTGTAGTTCTACCATCCTTTCTTAAGAAAGCCTTTTCATATGCTGGAAATATGTCTTCTGGTTCTTCCAGTCGAATATCCTCATATATATTCACATGGGGGTGAGTATCTTTAGCAATCGGGTGGATCTGATTTTTTTTCGCCTAAGTAACTGTAAATCCCTTTTCCTCTAAATACACATTAAAATTCCGAGTGGGGAAAACATTAATATGCTCTTGAAAAACGAGGATCATGAGGATGTTCCCAGACGTTCTCCAACGCCTGATCGTTGCGATAACGGCCGCCACCAAGCCTCATTATCCAAATACCAATGAACTGTTTGTTCTAACCCTTCCTCAACAGTCACTGAAGGTCACCAGCCTAATTCATCGCGTATGCGACTTGGATCAATAGCATAGCGAGCGTCATGGCCCGGTCTGTCGGTAACGAAGGCGATCAACTCAGCATAACTGCCTTCTGCACGTGAGCATAGTCGATCTAGGATGCTGCAAAGCGTCTTAACAAGCTCTAGATTGGTCCGCTCGTTTTCGCCACCAATGTTGTAACTTCGCCCTAAGGCCCCTTTTTCTAGGACTAGCAAAAGCGCATCGGCGTGATCTTCAACAAAGAGCCAGTCGCGTATATTACCGCCGTCGCCATAAATGGGCAGCGGCTTGCCAGCCAATGCATTTAAGATCACCACGGGGACCAGCTTTTCTGGAAAATGGTATGGCCCATAATTATTCGAGCAGTTGGTTAAAACCACCGGCAGCCCATAGGTTTCGTGCCAAGCACGTACGAGGTGATCAGAGCTGGCCTTAGACGCGGAGTAGGGGCTACGCGGATCATAGGGGGTATCCTCGGTAAACAATCCTGTGGGACCAAGCGATCCAAACACCTCATCTGTGCTTATGTGATGGAAACGAAAGATTTTTGGCCGTCCTTTTACTTGCCAATGGCTACGAGCCGCCTCCAGCATGTTGAGGGTTCCGTTAACGTTGGTCTCGATGAAGTCCGAGGGTCCATCGATTGACCTATCCACATGAGACTCAGCTGCCAGGTGCATAACGGTATCAGGGGCGTGTCTAACAAAAATGTTATCTAGCGACCTTCTGTCTCGAATGTCGGCCCGTTCAAACGCATAACAGGGATGCTCTGCTACATCGGCGACATTGGCCAAGCATGCTGCATAAGTCAGAGCGTCTACATTCACTACGGAATGCCCGCGCGCAATTGCTAAGCGCACTACCGCAGATCCAATAAAGCCAGCACCGCCAGTAATCAAAATTTTCACGAGTTTTGGCCGTAGACAAATGGGCTATCAAAATCGGCAAGAGACGGGGCTTCTTGATCTTTATTACTTAAAATTGGGTCGCCAGATAAAGGCCACTCAATATCACAGCTGTCCCATCGCACCGCACCTTCGGTTTCTGGCGCGTAGTAGTCTGTAGACTTGTAAACGATCTCGCTATCGGCCTCTAGCGTCACAAAACCATGCGCAAAACCCACGGGTACATAGAGCTGGTGCCCATTCTCGGCTGTAAGCTCATAGCCTTCCCACTTTCCATAGGTCGGGCTGCCGCGCCTAATGTCGACTGGCAACATCAAAAATCGCTCCACGACCACATCGTACTAGCTTGCCTTGTGCCGCTGGCGGTCCTTGAAAATGCAAACCCCGCAAAGTACCGATAGCATGTGACAAGGGGTGATTGTCCTGAACGAACTCAACATCAATACCCAACTCTTCGTAACGACGACGGCTATAGGTCTCGCCAAAAAAGCCTCTGTGATCACGAAAACGAGCTCGTTCAATATGGATAGTATTAAAGCTCGTTTTTGAGGTATTAGATTCCAAAGGAAATTTTCTCACACGGGGGCCTGGCTAAACTTGATCAATTTTGCGGTATCGTAGTCATTAATAAATTCCTTTGCCAATGATAATGCTTCAGCAACAGTCACGTCCATGTCAAGATACCTGTAAGTGCCAAGTCTGCCTAGGAATGTCACGTTTTTCTCCAATCGGGCGAGGGCAATGTAGTTTGAAAGCACTTCTTTTTCTGCCGCTAAGCGAATAGGATAATATAGAATATCGGTGCGTGATGCAGGCCTTGAAAATTCTTTAACCTGAAGCGAATGATCGTTATATTCCCATGGCATAAAATATTTGTGATCTGTAATTCTAGTGAATGGGACATCGAAATCGCAGTAATTCATAACCGCACAGCCCTGACCAACACCTTTTTCTACACTCACTTCAAAATCTAATGTTCGATATCCTAAATCGCCTTCTGAGAAATCAAAGAAACGGTCCAATGCACCCGAGTAGAAAATATGGTCAAATTCACCGCGGTCAACATCTTCAAAACTTTTGCCGAGCAAGAGATCAATATTTTCTTGGTTAAGTAGATTGTCAAAAATCTCAGTATATCCATTTCTTGGAATGCCTTGAAATTTATGATTAAAATAATTGTCATCGTAATTAAATCGAAGCGGTAACCGTTTTAAGATTGACGCAGGAAGTTTAGCAGGTGCCAAGCCCCATTGTTTCTCCGTATAGCCCGCAAAGAAAGCTTCATAAAGCTCTTGACCTACAAATTGAAGAGCTTGGTCGTGAAAATTTTCAATTTTTTTATTGTTAGAAATTGCTAACGTGCTAACGAAATCTTCAGCTTCATCTGGTGAAAATGCCTGGCCGAAAAATTGATTTATAGTATGCAGGTTTATTGGAAGCGAGTAAATACTGCCACCAACATTTGCCTTAACTCGATTTATATACGGCATCATCTCACAAAACTTTTTTATAAAGTTCCAGACCTCAATATTATCTGTGTGAAATATATGTGGACCATACTTGTGAACGATTATGTTAGTCTCAGGATCTCGGTAGGTATAGCAATTACCACCAACGTGAGTTCTCTCGTCAATAACTGTAACGAGCGCTCCTTGCTTGGACAGGCAGTAAGCAATCACCGCACCACTAAATCCTGCGCCTACGACTAAAAACCGTTTATTATTCAGCATGCCTGTAGTCTCCAAATATTTTCATGACGTCGGAGTGAAATTTCTCGTATTCGTTGGAAATTACAACACGATAATCATCGAAATCGGCTCGCTTTAATTTGTAATTCGCAAAAGTTTCGATAATCAATTCTTTAACATTTTCCAAATTCTGATCAGTTACTCTATCAGAGAATTTATAGCTATTCGGTATAGGTATATCAATTTTATTTCGGGCGGAGCCACGTGTACCAGTGATCACGCAGCATCCAGCTAACGCAGCTTCTCGCGGCAAACGGTCTTTCCCCGGATGGCGGCCAAAATCTAGGTAAATTTTGCAAGAATGCAATAATAAATTCACACCCTCAGGACTAAGCCCAGCAATTGGTTTAAAAACCAGCTGTGGGAATCTTTTCGACATTTTTGACACAAAATGCGAAGACTTTTGGAGATTATAAGCTATCCAATTCTCTTTAATGCAGTTAGTGGTCTTCGGCTTATGATCTTTATTCAGATAGTCGCCTAAGTAGATACTGCTCAGCCCCCGGTCCATCAGAAAGTCGATGGCGTACTGACTTTGCGCCAGGTGTATGCAGCTTCGCAAATTCCGGAGTGGTGCTCGGAATACAAAGGGCCCCAGTAATCTTTTGAATAGGTTTTTAACTGCATTATCGTCTTTATACCTAAAATAGTTATCAACAGACAACCACCACACTATTTTATTATTAGAATTTAAATTACTCAGCACTTTTGTATGATATTCAGAGGCTAACACCATATAAGATTGTAGTTCAGATGGTAAGTTGATAACGTTAGTATTATAATGATTATACTCAGGAGTTATATATGTTTGCGAGCCGAAGGGGTAATAACAAATTGACGCATCTATACCCTGATCATTCAACGAACTCGCTAATTGGTGCAATAGCTCCGGCCCACCCGTTACAGATAAAGCGGGACATATAATGATTAACTTAATATCTTTTGTTTCAACTATTTTAGTCATTAATTAACCCTGCTTTAGTCATTAATTAACCCTGCAAATTTTATACTTTTATCGACAAACACCGGCTACCAAAGCTTAACTTATTTGGCAACCTCTAGTTATCTTTGATCACCACAGCATCGGTTACCAATCTGCACCACGCTGCTGGGAAGTCTACTTTTACTGCAAGTAGGATGCGTTTATACAATCTACATCAACTTTTTACAGCGACGCACAACAATTGCGTTCTTGTTAGCAGTGCCTTCATTGCCATGCACTTCGATCTATCCATACAGTCATATCAGCTTCATTGTCCGCTCCATAAAGCCTTTTTCTTTGCAATGCCCGAAAATTACCAAAAAAGTATTTAAGTGGGGTCTTGCTTAATACCCGGTCAAATTTCGTTAAAAAAGCTCTTATGTTTTCAATTTTGAGAAAAGCACTAATTACGCTGAAAAAACCAAACCATTGTACTTGTCCATCTAGATCGAAATATTTCTTCATCAGCCGCAGGTCACTGAACGTAAATGGGCGCTCGTCAATTGTACGTGCGCCAGGAGTTAGCATTCGATATATTTGGAATGCAGGGTTTGTGCCAAGTGGTTCTCGAAAAATTAGAGCTCCACTGTCAGTCAGTATTCTAGATATCTCTTTAAACGACACTTCTAAATCTAAATGATGCAGTAAGGAATTAACAATTACAAAGTCTATTGATTTATCGTCTACTGGAAGCTTATGCCCGTCCACACAATAAAAAAAGGCATTTTTAATTGATAATTCATTACAATTTTGGATTGCAACATCAGAAATATCAACACCGGTATACGACTTTGTGCATTTACAATAATCGATAGCGTCGTGTCCACTCGCACATCCGATCTCTAAAACATTTGAGTTTTTAATGATATTTAACGTTTCTTTTTTATGCCTCTCAGTGGATATAAAGGTTGCCCAGTAAAATTTTAATTGTTTTGCGCGGACTGGCTCACCACCAGCTTTTCGATTTTCAAAATTCTTCTCATTTTCTAGGTCGATATTTCTCAACTCATCCTCTTTCAATCAGTTTGCGTGCTCTTTATCAGCCAAGCGATACAGTTGATACTCTGCAAAGCGGCTTACCTATCCTCAAGCCGTTAACACGGTCATTCGTCTTGGCTCCTACCTTCCGCTGATAACGTGCTTTCACTTCATGGCTTGAATCTGTAATTGTTTGGCTATGATTCCGGCCGATAGTTTAGTTAATTTTTGCATTTACGAAATGGGTTATTTTACCACATTCGTTGTCACCGTCACTCATCGAAATTACCGCTTTGTATATTTTGGTTATCACACCATCTATGCCCATAGGACTTGAATGACCATTAACGAAGGATAAAAATTGATACCCCAAATAGAAGCATACTGCGGTAGGTTAAAGTTTCTAAATGCACGAAATAACAATAAGCCTGTCAAATAAATCGCTTATAATGAAAACAAAAAATGAATTCTGAAGCCAACTAAATAGATATCGTTGCCCAAGCCAAACTACGGGCTCTTTTAAGTAGTAAATTGAAAGATTTGATTGTGACATCGCGGCTGCATAGGTGTTGATATCGGAATCGAAAGTAGATCGAACAATTAATATTAGTGAAATGTAAGAAGTGGCCCAGAAAATAAAAAATACATATGAGCTAGAAATAACGACACGTTTGAAGGAATAAATGATAGATAGAAACGCGATTCCCAAGTAGCCAACAAGTTCCATTATCTTTGCACAATTCCGCCTTAGCCACGCACCCTTTAACATAGAATCACGAAAGTCACATGCGTAACAGAGCTATTTTACTTCTATAGGTGTTTCTTGTATTTTATAGCTTTAACATTTTGTGGCCAGTGTGTTTCAATTACAGCTATCGATATCATGATATGAAGGGAGCACGTACACTCGTTTTTGTAGGTTCTATTCTGCTTTATACATCTGTTAGGAGGCGAATAGTGATTTGTGCTACGCCTCAGGTTGCACGTTGTATATGAGCTGAATTATTCGCGAACATAGGCTTGCTATTACTGTTAATCGTTGAGTTGGTTATACGGCCCAACAGTGATGAATTGACCAACATTGCAGGCTGTATGTCGTCTTCGTAGTGTCCACTTGGTTAGCGTAGTTTTCGGCGAATGGTCCGTAAGTCTGTGGGTCCCATGTCGTTATTCGAACTATTTCTGGACATACCGCGAGGCCCTTATGTGCGGAACGAGACACAAAGGCGTTGCGTTCTTTCGACGAATAAAGCTTGCTAGAATATATCCCACTCGTACTAAATGGTAGTATGAAATATTAAAACAAGATATCCACAAAAAGAATATAAGTTGACCAAGAAATATCGCTTTAAAAAGAACTCGCTAGGTTTTTGACAGGATGAATTACCTTCTATATGGAAAGCAAAAGAATTCTAAATAGGGTTATTATCAATAAACTGAGATAAAAACGAGTCTATATCTAGGTTCACGATATTTTTAACCTCACCATGACAATGCTCAAATAAGGCAGCGACCGCTATTTTTGAGAAAAGAAAGTTAAAAAGTAGATCATGCTTGTAATTACTTTTAGCTATTAATTCGGCACGGTTTTGAGCCGTGTGAAATGAAGACGGATAACTTTTCTGATACTTAATTTCGTCAATTGAAAAATTGAATCCCGTACAATTAATTTGACGGACTCCACAAATAAACGCAGTCAGCAAGCCCTTTTGTAACCCCATTAATGACGAACCACAGGCCATAATTTGGCAGTTAACGGAAGTAGCGCTGAGATCATCGACATGTTGCTGCTTACCGTCCGTTACAGTGTCGAAATTGGGATTTTGAAGTTGAAATTTGAAGCAGGCGTCAATCCTGTTATTAAGAGTAAAGTTATTGGGTAAGAAGACGCCGGATTTATTGTGAAGTCTACTGGATGTATAGGGTTTCAAACAAATGAAATGATCAAATTCGTCTATAACATCATCTAAATCTTCTAACGGACCAATTAATTTAACCCAACTGTTTGATGGTAATTGTATGTTGCATTGTGCGTCGATCGATTGGCATATAGTCCTAAATTTGTTTTTGGAAGTTTCATGTAGCAGTGAGTCGGCTTTGCAAGAGCCGATGTCTATGAAGTCGTGATATTCCAAAGATTGCAAAATCAGCATCCAAACATCCAATGACGCCTTACTTATTGTATCAGTCGTGATCAAATTATTATCAATTGATTTCATAACGACATATTTTAGGTAGTAGGCTTTCTTAAACTGATACTGACAACATTGATGAAAAAAATAGTATTCAAAGAATTTTAAAAAAATTTCGTCTAAATATATATGCGTGCCAAATATGTGTTTTAACGTGTGATTTTTTTTATCAAAAATATATTGAATCCTAAATAAGTGGTATAACACAGAACTAACTAGTCTGTATCTGTACAGAATTAAATTAAATTTAGATGAGCGTGAAATATAATTAAGTGCGTGTAAAACAATAGAATTCATATTCAGGTGTTCTTCCCTTTTTTATACTGTGGATGCTGCCATCTTAAAAAAATTTTAGTCGGAATTTTGAACAATTGCGCATCTCTTCTTTGAATTCATGATCTATTAGAAATCTTGCATGTAGAAGAATAAAAATATTACAGCGTTAATAAGAAGCCGTCTACATCTTTTAATTTTCATTAATACCTATCATCTATCAGTCGAACTCAATCAAACCTTAGATGTTAAAAGTATTGGCTCGGTTCGAGCTTTGGCTTGTGATTTCTCGATTAACGTATGTACGCGCCGGATGTCTCTCTACTTAGCAATAGTTTTACCAAAATATAATCCATAAGATCGTAACCGATATTGTCATTAAAAAAGTTAATTGTAGCGTCGGAACCGCCACACTAAAAATTTTACAATGGCGCTTATGATTTTTATAAATTCTTGAGGCCTGTTGATTGAAAGTGGGTTCCGCTCTACGCATACAACATCATTGTTACGGATACGCGGGAACACTCTCGGGAAGGCCAAAACATTAACATTACTTTTATCAAGGGTGTATTTCACCAAAGTTTCGCCCGATAGTTTCTTCCGGCTATGATGAAATTTCTCCAATTCGTGTATTCGGCGTGTCCACAATTTTGCAATCTCCATAGTACCAAGCATAAAGCGATCGTTATACCCTTGATGCCAATGAAAAGCAGGTATGATAATATTGCCCTTTCGTGGGCCCGAAAAGCCAAATATCGGTGACTTACAAACCAATATGTCGTCCCGACAAAATACGACCGTGTGGTAAGTTTGGTCGTCGATTAACTTGGACCCTGCACAATGGAGTAATAGTAGCTGATTAAATAAATTATTTAAAGATTTACCATTATCTTTATATATATCCGTATAATTTTTTAATATTGAACGATCAACAGAAGATTGAGCTTCTAGATCATCAATCGTCGTAATTATAAGCTCGTCTACATTTTGGGCAAACGGCTCAAGTTGGCGCTGTACATACTTCTCACCAGAACGAGGGTTGTCGACTACCCCTACCTTTAGAATAATGAGGGTAGTGTGAAAATATGTGCCCGCTGGCCAATAGTTTTTTAAGTTATCCAAGCTACGTCCCACTAGTTCTGGGGATGCGCGCCCGATACCGTATAAGATGATCTGTACTTTGATCTTAATGCTCCAAAAGAATATTGTAACAGTTTAAACCTGTGAGATAAAATATTAAAAAGATTAAATGTTTTTAATCTCTGTAATAAATTACCGTATTTTTTTAAACTCGTAAACACGTTTGCCGTCTTTTGGCCAGTAATCTCGGTATAGTCCTACCCACAGGTCCGCTCTTTCTACTAACTCATAACATTTCAGCCTGCTAGCCGTTGTGACAGTCTAGAGATAATTATTCTCGTGATGGCCTTCCTAGTTGAACTGCGGGCGTAATCTCCGCACTTCGATGACTGGGCGGTGGTATTGAGTTTGTTGTGAGTGATAGAGCACGAAAAATTTGATAAATAAGAATTTTGGATATAAGTTTAAGTACTTCGCATAACTAATTATTTCTATTTCAACGTAGATCTTCTGTTTAGGTATAAGTTAAATTGGTCTCGGTTTGTAACATGGCGAGCAGCGCTTAGATTATGCGCGGGAGCGTGGATATTTTGGGAACCGGAATGTACCCAGCGTTGGTGGCGCAATGATTTTGTTTGATGGTACGATCAGAGGCGGTCTTGGTTAGTCGAACACTTGCCAGCTTTTTTAAGGTGGATCAGGGTTACATGTCTGGCTGCTAATCTGATCCTATAAATATTCCTGGTTGCCGTAGATTAAAGCCTGCAAAGATTCCTTGCCGAATGTTGTAGATAAGCTGAAAATTAAACTCTGATAATTCTAAGCAGACCATTTAATGAAACTAGTAAGAAAGCCTTTATCTTTGAATAACCAAAAATAACCCTAAACATGTGATAATTCGCTTTTATGTTACTAATTGCGCTACCAGATAAGCCGCTGTTATCACGATAATATGTTCCCAGCGTTTGATTAATTCCAATACATTTAGTGTCTGGCTTTATTTTAAACACTGTAAGCCAATAAGCGTAATCTTGCCTGGTTCGTAGGTCGCTCATAATTACATTTTTCGTAATTTCCCTACGAAATAGTACCATACTTGTAGGAATCCAATTCGAAAAATGAAGAGTAAAAAAAGAGACGGTTTTAGGCACACGCCTAATGCCTATCTTTTTTCCGGTCTTATCCAACACTTGGTAATCACAGATGCATATATCTGCGCTAGAACACGCTAAATTTTCTAGCTGAACTTGAAGCTTGTTTGGGTGCCAAACATCGTCCGCGTCAAGAAATGCGATATAACTGCCTTTGGCTTTACCTATCAAAAATTGTCTTGCAAATCCTACACCATTGTTATCTTCTCCACGATAAATGGACACTTCAGGAAAGCTTAGGCTATATTTCTCGAGTATAGAAAATGTGTCATCATCTGATGCATCGTCATACACTAGGATTTCGGTAGGCAGATGTTTTTGTGATCTGACAGAGTCCAAGGCTCTAACAATTGTTTTTTCGGAATTAAAGCAAGGAATAATTACGGTAATTGAAGTATCACTCATAGTATTTTTATTAACATCCTCGATTGTGCTTGCTTTATATCAGTATTGACCCATGAAACTAAGAAAATAGAGTTAGTACTCTATATTATATTGATATTGGGTTGGCCATCGCATGCCTACACGTATATGAGTTCCAGCCAGCTTTGTTGGAAATCTATGTGCAGCCCGCCAAATTGGTTGATTAGTATTTTGAACACTTTTCGTCAGGTTAGCAGCTCTACTGTAACAAGTTTCGTCATAGATATTTAATTTTGCCTTCCTGCTCTAATTTTTTAATAAAAGTAAAAAAGTATGGTGTGTAACATTTTTCCGAAAGTCTTGGAGAGTAAATTATAAATTCTAAATCATATTTTAAGCAATAGTAAATTAGGCTGCAGTTTATACTGTGAAAAATGAACTTATCGTTAATGTTAACTTTACCAATATCGAACTGGGCCGATGGTATTCCGTGCATCTGAGAGATTTTTGTCAGCGAACCTGTTTTGGAACTTGGATGTGGATGAAATAAGTCGATCTTCTCATCGATATGATCGTAAACAGTAGCTAACCATTCATCGTCAATTGTTTCTGTTGTGATTCCCTCAATTAACTCTCCCAGTCCCATTGGAATGTCAGCAGTACCAATCCAGACGACTTTCCGTACGTTTGTTTTTATATTTGGAGCTGATAGGTACCTATAAAAAGTGGCATAGGAAGTAACATCAGGTAAAATAAAGTGCTCCGAAAACTCCCGTTCGAAACTTTCTACATCATTACGTTTGTACCAGCCATAATTGCAGCCATGTGCATGATCGGTGTTAATGACGACGTTGATGATGTCTAGAGAATTGACAAGGTATGGATCCAACAGTGTTTGCGCCGAAATTTGCATCTCCCTAAAATTAATTAGAAGATTATGTTCTTGTTCTTGTTCTTGTTCTTGTTCTTGTTCTTGTTCAGATTTATTGATCTCCAATGTTTTTATATTAATATTATATGAGCTTGTATTACTATCTGGAAGCTGATCGTAAACTTTGATGTTTCCGGACAGATTTTTCTTTGCTCCAGCCGATGCGGCAAGTTCAATAATTATAGCACTTGCAACTCGTCCATACCTCTTATTTCGAACGCTCATAGTTTTTAAAATTAATAATGTTATGCTTGTTGGTATTTTCTGAATAACATTACGAACAATGCGCATTTTTTTGGATTTTACTGGTGATTTGCCAAAAAAATAGCAGCAAACTTCATTAAAGTCGCGGATATTGCAATATGTCATTTCGTATATTGATAACAGCCTTAGGTAAAAGTTAAGTACTGCAATTTTACGGTTAGTCATATCTAATCATCTGCATTGGAATATGAATGGCAAGTTTAATACGTTTGCTATTTTGCAATTTTAAGGTAGTACTGATTTTTTTACGCGTCATGCAAGCATGCTTGATTACAGTTATTTGATTCATTAGCGACTTGATTATCATGATTGCTGCATTTTACCTTGTAGCAATTGTACTGCGCGTCCGTAAGCGAGAGCTCTGCTTTCTTTTGTCATCCCTCCGATATGAGGCGTAATTATTACTTGTGATTGATGCGGTGAACTTAGCAATATATTTTCTGATATACAGGAAAGTTCATCAGCTAAAACGTCTGTAGCATAGATTGCTTCAGGATTCTCACTTAAAAAATCTGCCATGGCGGTCTCATCAACGATACCACCACGAGAGGTGTTGACGATCAGCACGTCTGACTTGCAACGAGATAAGAGGCTAGGATCGATCAAGTTCTTGGTATCGTCAGCTAAGTGGACGTGTATCGATATAACATCGCAGTTTGCGATTTGTAGAAAGGAAGCGCGCTCATTTTGTGGAATTAATGCTTGATCTATAAATGGATCATGTACCAACAGTTCGTTAGAGAGCTGCCTCATTGCATTCGAATAAATTTTACCCAATCTGCCGTAACCGAGCACTCCGACGGTGAGGTTCGAGAGCTGCCGGCCCACACAATTTTCCCAACTCCAACTTTTTTGCTTTATATTTTCAAATGCTGCTGGCAACTTACGAAGCCCTGCGAAGGTTAAGCATAATGCGTGTTCTGCAGTGGCAGTTACTTTGGACATGAAGTCTGCATCGTGTCTTAAGCATATTAGTTGAACATTCCGATCTCTCAAAGCAGTAATGTCTACATGGTCTAGTCCTGTTGACGCAGTGACGAAGTACCTTAATGATTGGCATTGGTCGATAAATTCTCGCGAGTAAAAGAATCCAAGATTATTGGGATTCGTGAAGATTATCTCTGCGTTTTGAGCATCATTTAACGCGTTCTCATAGGTAACGTTTGTTTCAACGGTCGTGATCAAACCTATTTTGGACAATGCACTGTGGACGTCAACTAAGTCAGAAATTTTTGTGTGCACACTGATTTTCATGTCAACTTTGCCTCTAATAGTTTGAGATCATTTGGCTCGTCTATGTTTGCAACTCTGGAGGCAGGCAAAATGTATGCGCGTGTATGATGGGCTGAATAACGAGCTTTGTATTGTTGTAAAAACGAAACTTTGGTTACGTAAATGGAGCCACTCCTGATATAAGCTTTTGGCTCGAGATCTTGCCGTCTACTTTCTGGAATTTCTTCGTAAAATGGTTTTAAATAACCGTTTTTGATGTATTTTATCCTTGAAGGATGATGCTCGATCAAGCGATGTACAGCCACACAACTACTCTCATCATTTTCGACAGCCGTCTCAATCATGTTGTCGATATCTTCGACAGTTTTTAAGGGATTAGTCGCCATCAACTCCACTACATAATCGTAATCACGACCTGATTTTTCTAAAAACCTAACAGCATGCAGAAGGGCGTCTGCACTAGAGGCAGTATCGTCACTTAATATGTCTGGTCTCAAAAATGGTACATCTGCACCAAAATCTTGCGCAACTTTTTGAATCTCCAGACAATCGGTTGAAACAATATATTCGTCGATATATTTGCTTTTTCTTGCTTCTAAAATTGTGTAGCCAATCAAAGGGATACCTTTAACTTTCACGATATTTTTTTTTGGTATCGCCTTACTGCCACCTCTAGCTAGCGTTACCGCAAGTATTTTTTTTTCGTTAAGCATTTTCTATAAATTCCAATAGTTTGTCATCTATCTTGTCTGTGCCAGTGTGAGATAAGGCATTCAAAGATATTACCCCGCCCATCAGTAATTCTTCCTTAACTATGGTTCGCTTTTTAGATGCGAAACTTAAACTGTCTTGGATCGGTTGAACCGTAGATCCATCAACCAGCCAGTAATTGCCAAAGTCTTTGACTGCAGGGATTACTGCATTTGGAAAGAAATCTAAAAACCTAGTCATACATTTATTAATAGTTTCGAGCGTGTCGTTGTTGAGTGTCCGAACAAAGCTAGTAGCAATAACATGGGGATAATTAGCTGCAACGTGGGCATTCACTTTTCGAATTATCTCAGACATGGAGTCGGTTTTGGATGTTAAATTTAAGTTCTTCAATTGTAACACGAAGTGATCACCGGTTGATGTAATTTCGGGTTTCTCAAATGTGATTATGCACAATCTTATCTCTGATATATCGAACAGGTCCTTAAGATGGACAAATTTGATAAAATTACGATTTTTAAAAATGTTTACCAGTCCTCGTGCCCTAAAGCTCTCGTTCTCGCCATGCTGGTTTAACCCGTGATAGTGTGTGACTGATGCTTCTTTCACATATCCTATTTTTTTATTAAGGCGATCAATGTCGTGAGCCCAGACAATATCCTCAATATGATCGTATTCCTCGCTAAATGGACAATAGCTCCATACGCTATTTCGGACGATACTGTTTGCGTTATGGAAAAACTTATCATTTCGTATACCAGTGTTTCCTCGTAATACTGCTGCAAGGTCTCGTGTGTCATCCATACTTGTATATGTCATGGGCAGCTGCGCGCCATAGGCACCCGCAATTTCGTCATCTGAAGCCATAAAGTTAACGAAGTTTTGTAACCATGTATTTGTAACGGGCAGGCAATGAGCAGATAGTATTATAGAATACTCACAGCAGTCTGCAAACTCTGCTATTCCGAGGTTAATTGCCTTTCCAGGGTTATATTTCTTCAGTTTGACTAAATTACAGCCATAAGTTTTTGCTGTAAGCAAAGTCAAATCATTGCTGCCGCTGTCTACCACTGTAATCTTAAAATCTTTATAAGTTTGCTTTTCCAGCAACGCCAAGCACAGCGGTAAATATTTGCCTTCATTTAAGGTTCTGATTACTATGTTAACTGTCAACTATTCACCCCAGCGTCCACGATAATTTTCTATCGTATCTCTCTCAAGTGGCGATGCATCAACTCCGTGTGAGATTAAAGCCGCTTCTGCAATCCGTATGTTAGCGACCATTTGCTTAAATTCGCCCGGATTAAGGGCAAACTTGTTGTCACGGCCTGGAAGCTCATTGTTAGTGGTGAAGTGCTTTTCAATGACTTGGACACCTAACATCACACTTAAAGATGGCGTCACCACACACTGGGTATGGTCACTAAATCCTAATTTGGTATTTAGATCGGCTAGCTGAGTTATCTTACTAAGGTTTATACTGTCAACCGGGCAAGGATAAGAAGACACGCAGTGCATCGCACACCAGTCGATGTCTGAATTGTTATAAATCGAAGAAGCAGACTGTAACTCTTGCCAACTTCCCGCACCTAAAGAAACATAGCATTGTCTAAAGTTAGTAGCTACGTATTGGTGCAATGCATCATTAGCGACTTCATGTGAAGGAACTTTCACGCAGTCTATCCCACAAGACTTCATCGTCTCCGCATCACCAGCATTAAAAATACTGATCAAGAACTTGATATCTACATCCTGGCAAATTTTCTTAAGATATTTAATCTTTTCCGCCGTTAAAAAGGCCTTTTCATAGATTTGCTTGCGGCCATCAGTGTCCCAGACACCAGGTTTTAACTTAGTTGGGTTCCAGTATTGGAACTTGACGACATCGGCTCCACTTAATTTAGCACTTTCAATCATTTCTTCAGCGAGCGTCATTTCACCCATGAAATTCCAACCCAACTCCGCAATTACTTCAACCATTACAATTCTCCAATTCTTTCTTTGTTTAACTAATTCTTATGTAGATCAGTTATACGCACTATTCATGATTAAACTTAATTCCAATCTTAGATAGTATGGCATAAAATTATTTTATTAACAGTAACATCAAATTAACAGGGTAAAATAGATAGAAAGCATCAATGAACCGTCCAAATTCATCAAAATTGGCATCTTTCTCACTCTGTAAAAAAAGATTTTTTTATTTGTCTGATGTGCAATGAACTTGCACATCACCAATTTTACACTTTTCTGGAAATTACTCGCTAATCTGTAAATCTATGATTTCAAAGTTGAGGTTCTTGGACATAGGCCGTTTGCAAAGGTTCGTTCCAACAAATACGGAACCGCCTATCGCTGTTATTTTTCACCACTATTTATTCCAACATCCTTTAAAATGCAAAAAGTGTTATATTAATTTCAGGTCATTAATTAACCAAACTGGGTTTTATTTCGTCCACATAAGCATATAATTAAGTTGGGTTTATTTCAACACACTTATTATCTCCAATTAGGCTTATGTCGTGTGTTATTATTAAAATTAATATTTCAGGCTTTAATATCTTTTGCAATTTTTTCAGTACTGATTGAGAGCTTGAATTATCTAATGCTGAAAAAGGCTCATCGAGGATAAGAACGTTACTTTCATCTAATAGCCCCCTTATGATAGATAGGCGTTGTCTCTGCCCACCTGAAAAATTGCGACCGAACTCTTTAACTTCTGTATCAAGAATTAGGTTAGCCTGTAATTCGTCTTTTGCTAAAGAAAATTCTATTAGCAATTGACGAGCCCGTTGCAATTTGGAATTGCTTGGCGTTCGTTCAGTGAAGAGATTAAAAGCGACTGAACCTGTCATAAGAAAGCTGTCTTGTGGAATGTAGCGAACAATTGGCTTCAGGGGTGCGCCATTTTTAACTGAATTGAACTCTATTTTACCGTTTTTTGCTGTTAAAAGACCTGTAATCAAATCACATACAGTAGATTTTCCAGACCCAGATGGTCCTACCAAATAACTCAGTTGACCGCTTGTGAGAGTAAAACTCAGTTGTTCAATAGTTGGTTTATCATGACTTGGATAAATGTAGTGGAGATCTGTTACGCGCAGTTCAAACGCTTCATTTGTGCCAAATTCGGCTTTCTTGGAAATGCCTTGATCCGAAACTAAATCTTTGATTTTGGAGAAAATTCTGTTTGTAGCATCACTTGAATAACTAATGTTAACGAAACTAGTGTAAATTTTCTGTGCCTCTGGTATCAATTTTCCCGCTGCAATTGCAATCAGTATAACACTTGCTATTGATGGCAGTTTTAGCGAACCATTTAGTTGGAGTAGTATTGCTGCGATGAATGCAATACCGGCTAAAATAGTTCCCTCAATTATGAATTTAGGAGCGATGCCCAGCCATTTAGCTTTAGCGTTTGCGGAAGTATAGCGTTTTGCATAATCGATAAAACTGTTTAGGATCAATTGCTCGTCTCTACTAACTTTTATTTGTTTAATATTAGTAAAGGCTTCATTGAGTAAGCCTATTCGTTTAGTATCAGCCTCTGATCGGGTTATTGAAGTGATTGAAATTGGTTTTCGTAACAAAAGAAAAGTAAAAAGATAAATCGTTGAAACAGATAAAAACAACATAAAAGAAATTGTGGGTTCTGTAATAAATAAACCTGCCATAATACCCAGGACCTGACAGAAACCTAAAAATAACAACGTTAGGCTCCTGATACCTTGAACAACAACTATCATTGCTTCATTTAGAATTTCTTTTTGGTCATCAAACTGGTTTTCGATTATAAAACGAGAAAATGGACCTAAAATTTTTCTCTCAAATATAATCTCGTTAATTTTTTGTTCGCAGTCATAAGTAATATTGATAATGAGTTTCATATTTAGAGCACGAACCACATTAGCCATAATTGTGATTAATCCAACATACATAGCCCAAAGCGATACTTTATATTCTGGTAGCGTCAGTCCAGTAATATCACTAATTCGGTCTAAGGATACGTATGATGTCTTCGCTTCTAATGTTGAAATTAGTTCATAGATCATTATCAACGATAAACCGTCTATAATCATGCTGAGAAATGATACAAAAATTGATAGCGATATTTGCTTTTTTTTTCGTAGCAGTCCAATGAGTTTCCAGAGTATCATTTTGATAGCCTATTATAGTGATGTTCTTAACACGAGGCGGCCAGAAAGGCTTTTTAACTAAAACAGTCTTATAAAAATCGCATCTTGTATTCAACCACTGATCGCTGTTGTTGTAGGCTGAGTTACGTGCGTAAATATAATTGTTTAATGATGCACGACATTTGGTACTGGCTGCGGTCATAGATGAGTACGCATTAGTGATGCTGAATGATTATGCTTGAGTTTATGTAAAGTTTGCAGTTTACCTTTGGTACAGCATGTTTAGGGCGATAAGTGCTGTGTCTGATCACAACGTTCTTTAGATTTGTTCCTAATTTTATCTAGACCCGTTTTTACTTTTGACGTTTTTAATCTAATAAAATTAATACGTTTGTTAATGTGCCTGTATAACACAATTTGTTTGTTAATCTGCTTTATAAAACGTTTTTTCTATCTTTTGAGGTTTTTTTATGTGCTGGTTATAGGCTATTAGATTATTCGAGTTTTTAAGTAAGTTCACAATATTATCGACTGTCTCGTCCATTTGTTTCTCCCTTAAAAGCCTTAAAACTTCGGTTACAAAAGCTGCATCCTCAGGGTAATCAATCGTGAGGCGAAGATTCGAATTGTTTTGAGCAGATTGAAATCCGAATAGCTTAAACAGGGAAGGATTCTGATAAATAAACGGTGTAACGTGTTCTCTCAATTCAGGGTTGTCACATTGATTGTAGGCCCGAGTTAGAGCAGCCATAGTCATAATTTCCACGTGGATGCCTAATGGATAGGTTTCTTTCAGAATTGTAGAAGCATAATCTATTTCTGGCATTTTTTCCAAAAATATCTCTATCTTATTTTGAACAAATTCAGCATCTAGAAATGGGCAATCGGCATTCAAGCGCACTATGATGTCGAAATCTTCAAGAGTACTCAATTGAAAAAAACGTGAGAGAACGTCCAACTCGGGTCCTCGCCAGAACTTTATTTTATGTCCAAAACAAAAATCTGCTAAGATATCGTCCTTGTTGTTTACCGTGGTGGCCACAATTAATGAATAACGTTCGTTCAGATGATTGAGCCTACTATGAATATATGACAGCAGTGGTTGCCCTCCAATATCCATAAGCACTTTACCAGGCAATCTTGATGATCCCATCCGAGCTTGTATGACTATTCCTATTTTCATTAAGTTCGCCTTATTAGGATTATAAAGTAAATCCACCATCTATAGGTATAGTGACACCTGTGATGTAACTGCTTGCATCAGACATTAAGAAGACTGAAGGACCCTTAAGATCGTTTTGTTTCATCATGCGACCAAGAGGAACTTTTTTAATGTACTGCGCCTTAAACCGTGATGGTTGGCTACCCTCTAGGCCGCCGGGGGCTAAACAATTAACGCGCACGCCTGAATGCCCATACATGGCAGCCATATATTTAGTTAGTGCGATAGTTCCTCCCTTTATGAAGGGGTAATCTGGCTCGGTACCCATATCGGTGCCTTCGTACAAATTGCGATCAGGAGCACGTATCCCATAAATTGAGGAGATGTTTATTATCGAGCCACCTCCATTATCTCTCATGTGATTTGCAGCTAAAACATTGCTGAGATAAAGGCTGGTAGAATTTTTTAATACAGAATTTTCCCATGTCGATATATCAGAATCGAGGTATTTTGTCATTGGGCGAATTGTACTACAGAAAACACAGCCACCAAAGGTTGTTGATCCATCGAACACGTCTCGCATCGCATTTTCCTCAGATGCATCGACATCCATAAAATGAATTTTTAATTTATCGTTTAAGTCAGAGGCTTGTAACGTTTTCGACGCATTGCGAGAAGCAATAGTGACATCTGCCCCTGCAGTCGCAAGGCCAGTTGCAATTGGGAGACCAATTTTACCAGCACCTCCAAACACAATTATGCGTTTGTTGTTTAGATCAAAATTTGTCATTTATTTGCTCCACTAGATTCATGCGACCAGCAAATCTTTGTTGGCGACGATCTGTCTATTTTCCATGTACCATTGTAACTCATGAACCAAGTTGATTTTGTCAATTATTTCGGTGTGGAACGTATCCCGCTGGGAAGCTTTTTTAATCTCTATCAATCGCAAATAAGTATCATCGGGAAATGGCTCTAAAATACGACCTAATGGGACATGTGCCCAATTCGATTGTCGCTGGGGAATTGTTCCATGCTTTTGCAATGCTCGTCTCGAATCTCGAATAACGCCTGTTGTGTCAACACCCCGCGCAACAACGCAGCCATCTCGATGAATTTGAAATCCATTAAAGTGAACTGGGAATGCATTTCGGTCAAAATTCAGAAGAAAGTCTTCGCCAATATCAAAAGTCTCTAAAGCCATATCTTGGTCTGGCCATTTGATTACAAAAAACTCTAGAGCAAGGTTTTCAGGCTGCACCCAATACGCCAAAGTTTCGCCTAATATTTCCTGAATTTGATTCTGAATCGCCAATAATTTGTCTTGGAATATTCGACTGAATGGTAATCCAGCAACGACAGCAACCACTTCTAAATGTTTAGGTGAGGGGGATCGTTTTTCCAAACTAGCAAGTTGAAATAGTTTCCTTGAGGACTGAAAGTCTTTCTTGACTAAATTGCCAAATTCTTCAAAGTGATACGACACTTCATCATAAGATGCGATTAAGGCTTTGTCAGATCGATTAAATTGCATTCTTAAATTACCTGATTAATTGATAAGATCGGAAATTTGCGTCCACGACATCAAATTAGCATTCGATCTCATACCACTCGGGAAGTCTGCTGGAACCTGATAGAGCTTTCGGAATACCTCAACAGAACTTGGCATTGTATCAGATAATCCATCCGGTAATATCACCACGTAATTTTCGCTCACATAGCTTCGAACGGCCTCCGCTTCGGTCACAAGTTCTTCGTACGGTTTTTCGCCAGCTTGCATCCCAATCACTCTGTAATTTGGCATTTCACCTGAATTCAATGCTCGCGCTATGTCCATAATACCTGCTGCTCCCATATTGGCGATGAATATTTCACCACCAATCATTTTCGATTCGGCAAACAATATAAGATCTAAAGCAGATTGCATTGTTATCACGAACCTTGTCATTGAAGGGTCGGTTATGGTTAATGCTTCATTGCGTTGTAATTGTTCACGAAAAATTGGGATTACTGATCCTGACGAGTTTAAAATATTACCAAACCGAACGCAGGAAAATGCTGTATTTTGATCTCCCACAACATTATTAGCAGCAATCATCAATCGCTCACCAAGTAACTTTGAGGCTCCCATGCTGCTTGTTGGATTTACGGACTTGTCACTGCTAGCAAAAATCACTTTTGATACTTTGTTGTAGACAGCGGCGTTTATAACATTTTCAACACCCAATACATTTGTTTTGATTGATTCAAAGGGATTCAGTTCATTGAGGCGAACATGTTTTAACGCTGCACAGTGGTATATCACATCTGCACCCGAAAAGGCCTGTATCATTCGATTTTCATCTCTAATGTCACCGAGAAAAAAACGCAAATTACCATAATTCGGATGCTTTAAAAGTCTCCTGCTAAACCAAAATAATTGTTCTTCATTATTATCAAATAAGCAGAGTTTTAAATTTTTCTGATTTATAAATTTTCCTACCAGAGCAGACCCAACAGTTCCGCACGCACCAGTTATTACAGCCCGTTTATGTTCCATTTTAATTTTACCTAACACGTCAAATTGGCTTTCTATTTGTTTATATTTTTGCACAAAGTCATATATCGAAAGACACGCGGAATCCAGCTGTATCTGCGGACATTTATAGTTATTTTATCAGATCTTTGGCATCAAATAATTATCCAGCCATGTTAAAATTTAAAGACCGGTCGCCATCTCTTTTAGACCAACCCACCATTGCGTGAAAGCTCTGCATCGAGCGGATCACAATTTCATTTTTACAAGCATAACTAAATCGTGGTGCTTCTCTTATTGCTTGATCTCCATGGACAGACGTCAGTTATATTCGGCAGTAAAGTCGGACACTACTTAGGTTAGACCTACATAAGTTTGGCTTGGCCATGTGTGAGTTAATGAGATCAAGCTTATTACATTTAGAATGCCAAACTAATGCAAACTAATTCTAAGTTCGCAACAATTATGGTCTTTAAGTTTAGCTATCGTGGGTTGGATTTATCGCCGCAAAATTGATTTCTTCACCCAATGCAATATTTCTGTCTAATATTTTACCCAATATTTCACTCAATCGGTACGGCTCTAAACCGGCAACTGAGCAGGGTCTTAGCATAGTAATATCTTCTTCAGAAATCATAGTTCCTTTTTTGAGGGCTTTAGATGCACGAATTGATCGTCTTTGGACGACTACAGAGCCCAACTCATTCTCTTCTATATTTTTTTCTGGCAGCCCTAGTGATGCTTCTAATTCTCTTGATCTGTCTATCATCTCGACCCACTGGCTCGGCGTCAACGCGAATGAGTGATCTGGCCCTGGTCTAGTGTCATCGTCGGTGAAATGTTTTTCAATTACTTTCGCGCCTAAAGCAATAGCGCCTAAAGTGCTCACATGGTTTTTCGTGTGGTCACTCAACCCTAATATCACACCAGGGAACCTCATT